>Ga0265297_10004107_pt1 | contig 24515 bp, 26 predicted proteins | sample Munlanlwell13791_FD_192502 | JGI IMG/M metagenome (GOLD analysis project Ga0265297, IMG submission 192502) | Leachate microbial communities from a municipal landfill in Southern Ontario, Canada - Leachate well 137-91 | ecosystem: Engineered > Solid waste > Landfill > Unclassified | place... | reverse complement strand
TTGTTCCATACGTAAATAAATTTATTTTATTGTGCTACTGGTTGTGTTCCTGTTGCAGGAAGTATCGGCGTTTTATTAACTTCTGGTATTTTTTGAAGTTCGGAAAGTGCAACCCAAATGCTATCATGTGCTGCTTTTATCTTGTCTTGTACTGCCTTTAAATCTGTATTGAGAAGATCACGTGATTTCTTTAAATCATCAGCAACCTTCACTTCAGAGGAAACAGCCACAGAATATACTTTTGTTGATTGTGCAATAACCATATCTCGCGCCGCCACAATCGCTAATTGTGCATTCTGTAAAGCAGTCATAACATTTGTGACATCTTTTCCGTTAACCTTTGCCTTTTCAGCGCGCGTAGTAATATTTACCACCGCCCTATCAAGTTCATTAATATTGTTAGTGAACCGATTCACCGCATTTTTATTTACCTCATTTAAACTTGCGCTTACCTTCTCTACTGACTGTTTCTTTCTCTCGTCCTTGAATTTATTAAGCGCAGTTTTTAATTCATCCTTTTTTGCACTAATTGCTTTTTCAGCTTCTTCGCGCTTAGTTTCGATAATGGTTTTTAATGCCTCCTTGTTTGCTTCAAATTGCTGTTGGAATGCATCGCGTCGTTCCTGCAAAATTTTTATTGCTTCTTGGGGAGCCTGACCAGGGAGAAGCTGTCTTAATATAAGCTCCTTCTCTGTTTTAAATGCATTCTTAACGGTTTCGTTTTCTTTCTTTGCTGCTTCCCGAGCCGCCTCAATTGCATTCTTTGTGCTATCTTTTATTTCTCTTATATCTGTTCGTATTGGTTCTGTCGCCTTGGATGCACTATTTGTTACATCTTCTGCAAACACTAATGTTCCACTCACTAAAAAAACTAACGCTCCTATTGTAATTATGTTTTTCATATTTATGTTTTTTGACCTTTTTGTTTTTATAGCAACTCGCATTGCTATACAAGAAGTATAACAAAGAAACTAACCCAACTCATACACCGCGTAATTCCACCGAGACGGCGAAATACGTGAATTATGAACGCGTGCACTATAACCATATTCCTTCATACATTCTTGCATATAGTCAACATCGCCTATCGTAGAACAAACTACAAAAATCTTTCCATTTTTTTCTATGTGATCTCGTGCTTCATTTAAAAATCTTTGAAATAATACATATCGAGGATCAGTGATTGTGCGATCTAATACACTTTCAGAGTCAAACCATAAATGTGGTGGATTGAAAAAAATTCTATCAAATTTTTCTGGAATTCTGTTGAAACAATCACTCTCACGCGCCTCAAGTTTTTTCTCCATCTGATATCGTTCCGCATTCCATCGCGCGGTTTGTACGGCACGCGGACAGATATCGGTCGATAAAACAAACGCGCCGCGCAAAGCGGCAACGATTCCTTGAATACCCGAACCTGTACCAAGATCAAGCACTGACATATCTGGTTGTGTTTCTTTATCGACAGTTTCAGCAAGAATTACTGAATCTTCCCAAAGTGGCGGATGAACACCCCAAGGAACCATGAGTCGAACACATAAACGAGGAAGGGATACCTTCTTTTCTTTTTCTGAACGAATCATTTCTTCGCGCACACGTTTCATCCACTCGCGCCGCTTTGCGATCTCTTGCTCGGACATCGTTGGTACGTGTGCCCTCATACCTTTATGATACTGCCACACAAGACTTCGTCTGATTAAAAAAGGACAAGAAAACAGTGCTAGTAAACAAGCTTTACTTGTGGATAAATTCCCCTTTGACCTTGATCCTTTTAAAATTGATTAACACACCTCTTTTTCTTGCGTTTAAGCCAAAAAAATGTTTTTATTATACAGATCTATTGAGTAGATCATTTTGAAATGGCGACTATAGTTTAATGGTAAAACTCCAGTTTGTGGCACTGGTGTTGAGGGTTCGATTCCCTCTAGCCGCCCATTGTAAAAATTCCAACGTAGTTGGAATTTTTATTTGGGATGGATAGGAGCGAGCCAACTGCTTGGCTCGCGTTCGGGAATCGAAGCTCGGAACGATGTGTGAGCAACAGCGAACACCGCGAGAGCCGGCTCGAGACAATCATGAGCGACGGCGAATGATTAGTCGAGAGAGTTCCCTCTATCCGCGAAACAAAACTAATATATAGATGTATAATTATGATATGAAAACGCCAATAAAAATAATTATTGCCTTGGTCGTGCTTGCGCTTCTCATTGGTGGATATTTTTTATTTGTTGATACTCCCAAAAATGATTCGAGTGAAACAATAGTAGAAAAGACTCTCAATCCAATAAGTGGAGAAAAAGTTGGTGAGGCGCTTCCAAAAACAAATCCATTTGATACAAAGGTTAATCCATATGATTCATATAAAAATCCATTTGGAAATTAATATATTATGAAAAAAATTATTTTTTATTCATCTTTTGTAGTCGCGTTATTCTTTGTTGCGTTTTTTTCCGCACACGCCGAAACCACTTCGCTAGTCTCGTTCCCTATCGCAGAACTGGGAAACTGCAAAGATCAGCAGGCGTGTAAAATATACTGCGACGACTCAGTACATATGAATGCTTGTATTGATTTTGGAGAAAAAAACGGATTAGTAAGCAAAGAAGAAGCAGCAATTGGAAAAAAGGCAGCACAAAAAATACAGAACGGAGAAACGCCTGGAGGTTGCAAAGACAAAGAGTCTTGTGAGGCGTTTTGTCAAAATAACACGCAAGATCTAGAACAATGTATTTCATTTGCGGAAGACATTGGGGTTCCCTCGGAAGAAATTGCACAAGCAAAACAAATTGCCTTGGCACTGAAAAAAGGAGCCCAACTCCCTGGTGGGTGTAATGGAAAAGAATCCTGCGAAAATTATTGCAAAGTTGCGAAACACATAGATGAATGTCTTGCATTTGCAGAGGTTGCCCAAGTCATTCCCCCAAACGAACTTGCTGAGGCAAAAAAAATTGCGCCGTTTCTTAAAAGTGGTGAAACACCAGGAAAGTGTCAGGAAAAAAATGAATGCGAGGCGTACTGTAAAGATGATTCACACTTTGATGAATGTTTAAGTTTTGCAGAAAAAGCACAACTAATTCCGCAAGAGGATATTGATATTGCTAGAAAAACTGGTGGAAAAGGACCGGGAGGATGTAAAAGCAAGGACGAATGCGAAGTATTTTGTAATCTCGAGGAAAACGCAAAACTATGTCAGGATTTTGCTATTGAGAAACATTTAATAAGTGACGAAGAGGAAAAAATGATGGTCGGGGGTGCAGGAAAAATAAAAGAAGGACTTGAAAAAATCCCATCAGAGATGAGAGCAGAAGTTGAAACATGTCTTAATGGCATATTTAATGGAGAATTAAGTAAAATCACTGGTGGAGAAAAAACAATCACCAAAGCACAAGGTGAAAAAATCGGAAACTGTTTTGAGAACGCTTCAAAAAATTATGCAGCACAACAGAAAAAAACAGGGGGATCAGAGATGCAACCACCAAATAAGGAAGCAATAGAGAAAATGATGGAAGGAGCACCAGATTCGGTAAAAGAAGAAATAAAGAAAGAAATTGAAAATAAATACAAAGAGGAATTTGAAAAACAAATACCAAAAGATATTCCCAGTGGAGTGATTCCTAATATCGGAGGAGCACAAAAAGCACCATGCAATTCAGAAGCAGAATGTAGAGCAATGTTTGGTGGTGGACGACCGCAAGGAATTCCGCAGTAATAAAATTCCCATCTCAAGAAGATGGGAATTTTATTTATTCTTCACTTTTTTCTAAAAATCATGTATATATAAAGAAATGGAGAGTGTAATGGATGGTTTGGGCGCTCTAATTCAACAATACCCCACATGGGGACATTTTATTATAGGCATTGCCATTCTCATTCAGGGAGAGCTCGGCGTGTTCCTCGCAACATTTTTAATTGCGCAAGGGAGCCTTGGATGGGTTGATTATCTTATTTTTGCACCAGTAACAATGCTTGTTGCTGAATCGTTAGTGTATGTATTTGGAAAATTTATGCGAACCACTCGATTTGGGTGGAAAATTTATCGCAACAAAATAAAACCGAACAAGAAATACCAACCATATTTTTACTATCTTCGCACCAACCTCACCAAACTTTTTATTAGTGCTCGTTTTTTAGTTGGAGTAAACTTCTTTGTGCTTTTCTTGTCGGGGTGGTCAAAAACAAAATATGGGAAGTTTTTAAAATCATATCTCTCTGGGCTCATTCTCTGGTTTGGATCAATGACAATTGTCGCCTACTTCTTTATGTCGGGACTCAGTTATCTGAAACATGAAAAAATATTCAAACAAGCAGAATACGGAATCGTTGTACTCCTTCTCATATTCTTTGCAATTGAATTCTTTGTGAAAAAATACATGAGTAAAAAATCTCCATTTGGAGGGAAGGATGAAATCGGAAAATTCTTAGACGACGAAGAAGACGAAAAGAAATAAAAAAATCCCGCGATGTCGCGGGATTAACTTATACCTTGCGTTCCCCTTATTTTTTATCACTAAACATCCATTCAAAAACGTGAAAGAGAAGTAAATAAAAAACAAAGCAAAGCGCGTGAACAACAAGAGAAAACGCAATCACCCTAACCATAGAAAGAAACACAAATTCCAACTTTAGAGATAAGAGCAACGGAAAGGAAAAAATAATAGTACTTCCCGCAATAGAAAATATCTGAGCGAGCGTGTTTTTCTTCTCCATAGAAAAGGCGATCAACCCGGAAAAAATCAGTATATAGAAAAACAAAAAAACATTATCTTGTCCCAATGGAATTTTGCTGTAAAAAACGGGAACAAGAATATTGAAAAAATAATGTGTTATACCCAAAAGGATTGGGTACAAAAAGTACGTTCTTCCTTGAAGTTTAGTCATTTCTGACTCCTTTTAAGTTATTAAAAATACCCAAATAATATAGCAAAAAATATGTATTTTGTCAAATAAAATCCCCGCTTTTGCGGGGATAATTATTTTTCATAAAAAAGGAACGGAATTCCATTATTATAGTGGATGCTTACCTTTTTCATTGTTGGATCTTTTTGTTTTGCTAAATATTCAAGATATCCAACAGTTACCATTGGATGAGCAACAATTTCATCTCTGTTTCCCCATTTTGGTACAGGTAAGATGCTAAAAGATTCATTTTCAACATTTTCTGTTGTTCTGAACAGTCTAATTTGATCTACTGAAACATCAGGAAATTTAATTGAAGAAATTTCTTGTAACTCACTAATATTACCATGTAGTAACACGCTGACCGGCTCGTCCTGATTATGTTTTGGTTTTCTGATATTCATCAAAAATGACAAGGCAGTGAAAATAGCAAGAATAATTGAAGATAGACAAGAAAATGCATTAATAACCACGCTCATATCTCCAAACATCAATCTAGACATCTGTATAGCAGTAAACATAATCAGTGAAAAAAACGCTGAAAACCAAGAAGTTTTAAAGAAGAAGCCCGGATAATCATATTTCTCATGCTCGCCGATCTTTTTAAACACTAGAAAAAATATTGCATATCCGACTATCCAAGAACCAACCCAAAGCAATAAAAGTTCAAAAAATAACAACATAAAAACCTCCTCATAAATTGTTAATGTTGAAAATACAATACGTTTTTATTATGTATTTGTCAAACAAAATCCCCGCTTTTGCGGGGATAATTATTTTTTTCGTTCAGGAATTTGAAGTGTATAGACTCCTTTTGCAATTCCATCTTTATTGAGAATATACGGATTCGCACGCTTGATTTCTTTTACCGAAATAGAAAATCTTTTTGCAAGTTGTATCCATGACTCAAAACGTGTTGCTGAATATTCAACAAAACGAATATTTGGTCCACAAAACATAGAATTTTTTGAAAACCCATACCGTTCTGGATTTTCCAAAATAAGTTTTAAGGCAATAATTCTAGGAATATACCGCTCAGTTTCTTTAGGAAGGGACATTAAAAGAAAATATGAACGCACATTATCTTTCTTTATCGCCCTCCAGACGGCGCCCGATCCTGCGTTATAGGCTGCAAGAGCAAACATTCGAGATTCGAATTCTCCAAATTCTTTAAATTCTTTTTCAAGTGATTTTAACTCGTTACACGCAGCATTTGTGCTTTTATTAAAATGGAGACGTTCATCAAGGTTGTTATTAACAGCAAGGCCATTACGCAGTCCAGTTCCTCTGGTAAATTGCCAACCCCCTTTCGCTCCAGCTTTTGAAACTACAACGGGATCTAACTCAGATTCTGCAATTGAAACATAAAGTGCATCCCCTGAAACATTTTGTTTCACCAACATCGAGTCTATCCAAGGAAAATATCCTTCTTTTTTTTGAAGATATAAGAGAATTCTTGATCTGTTTTTTGGAGCAGTATAATACTTAATCCAAAAATCAATATCATCTGCCACTCCATATATATAAAGCGGAACGGTTCCACCAAAAAAATGAATTGAATCAGGGATGTATGGCTGATCTTTTACTGAAATCGCCAATTGCATATCATAAATATTTTTTTGAAGCACTTTTATTTCTTCGTTTTGATTCTTATTTATTTTTCCAACATACAAGATTGAAAAAAGAAAAATAATAAATCCAAAAACAAATGCGAGAATTTTTATGCTCGGTTTCATAGCCTACTCCGTTATTAATTTTCTAATCACACTGTACTCCGAGAACTGTCGCTCTGCAAGAAAAAAAGAAACGCAAGAACGTTTCTTTTTTTGTGTGCCACGGGAGGGAATTTTCTCACCCGTCACTTTCGTTCCTCCTTCGAAATCCTGGGTTCCTCGCTTTCGTCCCGCATTTACATGCGGGACTCTTCGCATTCGCGCGCTCGGATACCCTTCGATTCCCTCTTCTAGAATAAATAATAAAAACACCTCGCTTTGCGAAGTGTTTTTATATTTTGTGCCACGGGAGGGAATCGAACCCCCGACGCCAGCCTCTTCCAAGGCCAACTTGGACTATCTCATCATCCCAGAGGGATGTCGGGCGCTTATGCGAGATTATTGTTGAGTCTCACTCGCTAGTCTCTACACCTTCCAAGAAACATCTTTCGATCTCTTCTTGGCTTGGCTCGGGATTGTTTCTTTTACAAGAAGGTTTCCCCGAATTCACCCAATTTTTCAATCCACATTGCTGTGGAAAGCCCCAAAGATTTAGGGCTGCGCTCTACCACTGAGCTACCGTGGCATATACTACCTCAATACATAATAACAAAGAAAAGAATAATTTCAATATGTATAAATGTAGAACTTTTTATGCTATACTAAATATATGAAAGTCTGTAAAATTTGTAATAATAAATTTAAAGACTATCAAAATAAATGTAGGGCGCGTTGCGGATCATGCAATACAAAAATCCGAAGATATAGAGCAAAACTCGCAGCAATAAAGTATCTTGGAGAAAAGTGTATGGATTGTGGATGGACAGGAAATCAAGCAGCACTCCAATTCCATCATACAAATCCTCAAAAGAAGGACTTTATAATTGGAAATGTTGCGAATAGAAATTGGGAAATCATAAAAACGGAACTTGATAAATGCATTCTCCTTTGTGCTAATTGCCATTCAATACGACACAGCACAAAAAGTGACAAAAAATTTATCCAAGAAGCACTGAACTATAAAGGAAAAAAGCTAGAAATATAAAATGAAACAAGAAGCCCCAATACTTCTCTCAGTAAAAAATCTTTCTTTGTCAATAAACAACAACCACATTTTTAATCATGTGGGATTTGAAATACATAAAGAAGAGGTTGTTGCTATAATTGGTCCAAATGGTGCTGGAAAATCAATGCTTTTAAAGTCGCTTTTAGGAATTGTTGAACCAACTGCGGGTGTTATACAGTGGTTTCCTGGAATTCGGATTGGATATCTCCCCCAACGATTTCATGTCGATATGTATCTTCCAATGACCGTTGCAGAATTTTTGAATTTAAAACCACGAAAAATTTTAACCAATGAAGCGGTGCTTCGTTTATTAAAACTAGAAAAATCGTGGCTCAAGAAAAAACTTTCACATCTCTCAAGTGGTCAATTACAAAGAATTCTTCTTGCGTGGGCACTTCTTGATGATCCACAAATTCTTTTATTTGATGAGCCAACTGAAAATGTTGATATAGAGGGACAGGAATCAATCTATACACTCCTTCATCACTTACAAGACACCACAGGACTTTCATTAATTATTGTTTCTCATGATTTACAAGTGGTTTATCGATATGCAAACCGCGTGGTGTGCCTCAACGAAAAACAGGTTTGTTATGGAGAACCAGACAAGGCGCTTAATCACGAAACATTATCTAAATTATTCGGAGATCACACAGTCTTTCATCATCACCATCTATAATTATGTCCGTATCATTCATTGTCTTTATTTCTGGAATCATTGTTGCCGCAGCGAGCGGACTTATTGGATCACTCCTTACATTGCGAAAGATGACTCTTTTGTCGGATGCACTCTCACATGTTGCGCTTCCTGGAATTGCGATAGGAATTCTTTTTAATTTCGCACCAATTTGGGGTGGTGTAGCATTTCTTTTTCTTGGTGCTCTACTTATTTGGGCAATTGAGAAAAAAACAAAACTGGCAACTGAATCAATAACGGGGGTTCTTTTTGTAACTGCACTCGCTATTGGGGCGCTCCTTATTCCTGAAGAAAGTCTTCTTGAAACATTTTTTGGAAATGTTCATCTCATTTCAAATTCAACTGCATATATCCAAGCTCTTATTGCTGCTGCAATAATTCTTGTAACACTTCGTCTTTTAAAACCCCTTACACTTACTTCAATCGCCCCCGACCTTGCTGTCGCATCAAAAATTTCTCGAACCCAAATGGAGATTTTACTTCTCTTACTAATTGCAGGAACTATTGCTGTGGGAATTAGTTTTGTTGGAGTACTTCTTATGAGTTCATTACTCATCGTCCCTGCAGTAGCAGCAAAAAATATTGCAACTTCCTTCAAGGGATTTGTAGGAATGAGTATTGGGATCTCCATGTTTTCGTTATGTGTCGGATTAATTCTTGGAAACATATATTCCATAAATCCAGGAATTGCAACCGCACTTACAAGTTCAGTATTATTTTTAATAAGTTTATTTTTCCCATCAAAATAAGAATCAAAAAATCCCACAACGTGAGATCTTTTGATGAGGTTCAGGAAACCTATAAACCGCACATTGCTGTACAATTGTCCGACATTCCCTTACGGTACAGTCGTCAACCTCCTGAACCTCACCTACATTATAGAACTTGCGATACTGCGCAACAGACCCCCTGTGCATAACTTTTTCTTATTTTTTTCCCATTTTTGCGAGGAATAAAGCCAAAAATCGGCATTGTTTTAAAGAATAAGTTTTTTGCATTCTTTAACTGTCTCGTTTTGATTTTTAAAATTGATCATTCTAAATTGCAAAAACGATTCAATAAATTGAATCGTCTTATACTAGTACCCCTGCGAGGAATCGAACCTCGATCTACTCCTTAGAAGGGAGCTATTCTATCCGTTGAACTACGGGGGCATCAAACTATTAATACGGTTTGATTCTACATCAGAAATAGTATAAATTAAAGTGCAGTGGACGGGATGTAGTATATCGGTAGTACGCCTGCTTTGGGAGCAGGTAGGCCGGGTTCGATTCCCGGCATCCCGACTGAGAAAAGAAGAAAACAATAAAATACCCCACAACGGTGGGGTATTTTATTTTTAATTAAGAAGTAATTATTTTATTGAATCGATATATCAAATTTTGAAATTTTTGTTTGAAATTCTTGATTTAATTCATTTATTCTTTTTACGTTTGTATTTGCTTTTTCAAGTGCAACATCAATCATTTTTTGATCATGCTTTCCCACTTCGATTCCCCCAGCAATTGCTTCTATCGCTTCATTCAAATTTTTAGTGTAAACAATAAATTCTGAAACTAATGATATTTCAGCAGTCATCGCTGCATATGCATACCTTTGTGAAGAGCCAGCTGGCATACCATCAACAGAGGATATGAGAACTTGAAGATGTCTCGAAAGTTCTGCTGCATTTCTTGCTGCTTCGTTGTTAGCAAACTGTGCCTCGTTAAGTAGCGACTCCGCGAGCGCAGAATTTTTTGCATTTTCCGCATCGTTTGCTTGTTTTATTTTTCCCCGGGCAGTGCTCGAAAGTTCGGCAACCTGCCTACTCATAATTCCGGCATTATATCGAGCAATTCGAAACTCTTCAGAAACAACTATTTTTTTTGTTTCACCAAGTGATACCGCAAGAGTAATACCACCAATCAAAAGAATTACCGCCGATGCAGCAACCGCAACAACGAGTCCCTTTTTTGTCTTTATCCATTCAAATCTAAGCACCAGCATATAATAGTCGAACAAATGAAATTATTCAACTTAATTTGTACTAAATGGTGTTGCAATTTATTACGTTTTTTGTATTATGAATTGGTGTCGCGGGCATCGTATAGCGGCATTACACCACCCTTCCAAGGTGGATACACGGGTTCGAGTCCCGTTGCCCGCTCAAAACAAACTCCGCAAACGGAGTTTTTTAATAGAAAACACCAATCACAGAAAAGCACTTCGAGGCTAGGAAAAGCACAAAACATCTGGTAACATCATATATAAAGGCCGTTACACAGGCGTTACGAAACATATTCCTGAAATACTCGTTATATATATGAAGGTTGAAGAAGAAATATTGATAAAAAGGGCAAAAACAGGTGATAATCTCGCCTTTCAAGCTCTCTATGACCGATATATCTCCCAAATCTATCGATTCGTATTTTTAAAAGTAGGGCAAAAACAGGACGCCGAAGATATCACCCAACATGTGTTTGTGAGTGCTTGGGAAAATATGTCTTCGTATGAAAATCGAGGATTTCCTTTTTCGAGCTGGTTATATAGGATTGCATCGAATGCAACCATTGACCATTTTCGAACTAGCGGAAGAACGGTTGATATTGAAGCAGTTCCTGAAGAATATTTAAGAAACGACGACAATCAAACGGATGCAGTTGATACCGCAATCGGCATTGAAACGGTAAAAGTAATGCTTGCAAAACTTGAACCCGATCAACAGAACGTTCTTATAATGAAATTTGTTGAAGAGAGATCAAATAAAGAAATTGCCGAATCACTACAAAAGACAGAAGGCGCAATTCGAGTTATCCAACACAGGGCACTCAAACAATTAAAGACACTTATTGATGCACGAGAAAACTATTAAACAACTAAAGACTTTGAAAGAAATTACACCCGACTCTGGGTTTGTTTCTCGTACAAGAAATCTCTTTATTGCTACATCAGCCCCAAAGCGGGTTGTTTCTGTATTTGCGTGGCAATATGCAGGAGCATTCGCGGTAATAGTTATCTTTGTTCTTGCAATTCCATTTTTCTTTATGCCAGAACCGACACTCGCCTCTCTTGATACAGAGGTGATTTCTAAAGAAATACACACACTTCCAATTAATGTCCAACTTGAAGAAGTTAGATATAATGAAGCAGTTCAAAATACCATTTCAGATGCAATATCTGAAGCAGCAAATACCGAAACAAATCATTTAAACCTTTCCTTACTTGAGAAGGAAGGAAGTTCCACGTTACCAATAACAAACAGTGATGAGATCGAAAAAAACGTCGACGATCTTATAAACCAAGCAGTCCAATAATATGAAAATAAAAACATACACACGAGTTACACTTTGCGCAGTGATTATGGCATTCCCATTTTTCGGGTCCTCACACGTATTTGCCGCGGAAGGCACAACTCAAAACGCAGTTGATACCGTAAAGGCAGCAATAAATGACCTAGTATCAGCAAAAGACGATAAAAAACCAACCGAGGCGCCACTCCGTATTGATACGTTAAAAAAAGCAGTAACACTCGCCATTGATGAGGCAAAAGATATGCGTTTAAAATTACTCGGACTTGAAGACCTCTCTGAAGAATATGAAATGTGGAGAGATGCAAGAGCCTCTACCTCAAAAGAAATGATAGATGTACTGGATGCGTTCAAAAAAGAATTAGCAACTATCGAAAAAAGTGATGGGGACACCGATGAACAGGTAAAAACATTGGGGATGAAAATAAAAAGTTGGAGAGAAGATGAATATCTTCCTTTTTCTGATGAAATACACGATTACTTTTTTATTGTCGAAGAATATAAAACAATAGACACAGCAAAGAGCAGGTCAGAAAAAATCGAAGCTGATGTAATAAAACTCGAAAAAAAGAGGAAGAAGACAGACGACTTAAAGAAATTACTTGAAAAAGCAAACAATGTCATAGGAGAATCAGTTTCTCTTAATAACCAAGCAAGCGAACTCTTTGAGAAAACCTATTTCTTAAAGAAAGAGGCTGAACAGACGGTATCTTCCACTACGCAGGCGATAGAACAAGAAACAAATTTAACTATCGCCCCACCAAAGTCAATACGGGATCTTGTAAAAGACTCCTCTAATAAAGTGAGGGATTCATATAAGATCTTTATTGAAATGAGCAATCTTGTGAGGAGATTACTCAAATAGATAAAAATAAAAAACTCCAGAAATGGAGTTTTTTATTACAATAATTTATTTATGATACTTGTTTTCTTTTTGGTTTATAGTAATTGCTCTATATAGTTGTTCCATAAGAATTACACGTGCAAGTTCGTGTGGGAATGTAAGTAATGAAAGAGAATATAATACATTTTCTTTTTTAAATGCTTCACTAAAACCAAAAGAGCCACCGATAACAAAAACTACTTCCCTATTTTTCTTCACTATAATATCTGCAAGATCTGATGAATTATATTGCTTCCCCTCTTCAGAAAGAAGAACAACTTCTGCATTTCTTTTCTCAACAATTTTCCTTATTCGTTCTTCTTCCTTCTCTTGCACTCTTATTTTATCCCCAGAAGAAAATGATGGTTCTGGTTCAACCTCTACAACTTCAAGTTTTGCAAATGTATTTATTCTTTTTTTATAATCATTACAAACAGTCTCAAATTCTTTATCTTTAAGTTTTCCAACTGCAATAATTGTTATATGAAACATACTATTAGTATTATATAAAAATCTTCATTTTAAAAATTCACCCCTATAAAGGGGTGAATTTTGTTCTTTCTTATTAAAACTGAGTTTAAGAGATCTCTTAAGCTAAATTAGAGAACTGCCTCCTTGAGAAGCTTTCCAGCGCGGAATTTTGGTTTTGTCGACGCCTTAATCTGAATCTTCTCTCCTGTCTTTGGATTAACACCCATACGAGCTGCACGCTTTGCAACACGAAAGGTTCCGAATCCGGTAATAGCAACTTCTTCACCGCGACCCAATGTTTTCACGATAGTATCAAATATCGCCTCAACGGCAAGCGTTGCCTGCTTTTTGGTCTCGATGCCAGCTCCTTTCATTACCGCTTCTACGAGTCCATCTTTCTTCATAATGTAAGTGGATTGAAAAATAGTGTGGTTTGCGACCTTTTTGACATTATATCAAATTTCCCTTGGAAAACCTAAGGTTTTCCAAGGGAAATCATTATCGGGCTATTTCTACCGCCTTAACCTCCCTAATGACGGTTACTTTTATTTCTCCAGGAAATTGAACGTCTGATTTCAGTTTTCCTGCAATTTGTTTCGCTAATTGAAGCGCTTTAAAATCATCAACCTTCTCTGGAGTTACGAAAACGCGCACCTCCCTTCCTGCTGAAATAGCATATGACTGTTTTACTCCCTCAAAACTATTCACTACTGTTTCAATATCTTCTAAGCGTCGCAAATACTTTTCGAGTGTTTCTCGACGAGCTCCTGGACGGGCTGCTGAAATAGCATCAGCCGCAGCAACAATATATGACTCAGGAGATGAGAATGGATATTCTTCGTGGTGTGCCTCCATTGCCCGAATCACTGGTTCCTCAACGCCATATTTCTTTAAGAGCTTTCTTCCTAATTCAACATGAGTTCCCTCAACCTCGTGATCCATTGCTTTTCCGATGTCGTGAAGTAATGCCGCTTTCTTCACTACCTGTATGTTTAGATGAAGCTCTGTTGCTATCATGGCTGCGATATGAGTCATTTCAATTGAATGTTGTAAGACATTCTGCCCATAACTCGTTCGATAATTTAATCGTCCAAGCACTGGCATAATTTCTTTTGGAAGATCAAGAATTCCAACCTCATATGCAGCGTCTTCTCCTGCTTTTCTTATTGCCTCATCAAGTTCTCGACGCGCCTCTTCAATTTTTTCTTCAATTTTTGCTGGTTGTATGCGTCCATCTTTTATTAATTTTTCAAGAGCAAGTTTTGCGTGCTCTCTTCGAAGTGGATCAAACGAAGAAATAACAATACTCTCAGGAGACTCGTCTACAATAACTTCGACTCCCGTAAGTCTTTCGAATGCTCGAATGTTTCGTCCTTCGCGCCCAATAATTTTTCCCTTTATTTCCTCATTTTGTATGGGGACAACGCTTGTTGTCACATCGTTAATACATTCGCGCGCATATCTCTGTATCGCGGTGGTAATAATCTCAGTACTTTTCTTTTCAATCTCATCTCTTCTGTCTCGCTCGAGCCGGGTAATTACTCCCCCAATTTCTTGTTTATATTCTTCCTCTGCTTTATTGATTATTTGATTCTTTGCTTCTTCACGAGTAAGACTGGCAACCTTCTCAAGCTCCCTTGTCATCTTCTCATGTGCTCCCTGAACTTCTACTTGAAGCGCTTTTACTCGCTCAACTTCTTCTTGTATTTTTTTTGCATCACGATCAATAGAGACGCGCTCCGCTTGCAACGCGTCGTCTTTTTTTTCAAGACGCTCTTCTACGCGACGCAATTCGCTTTTGCGCTCCTTTTCCTCCTTTTGGGCCTCTTCAATAATTGATGCGCCTTTCGCTTTTGCTTCAACAATTATTTCTTTCGCTTTTGTTTCTGCTGCTTCTATTTCCGCTTTTAGTGCGGCATCGTTACCTGCCTTCTCTTTCTTTCCAAACCAAAGGCTCACGATATATCCCCCTCCGAACGCAAGAATTGCTACTCCTATTGCGAGTAGTGGTGTTATGTTCATAAATTGTTCTGTACATTATATTTGATGTTTTGCGGAAACCAGGAATTGACGCGCCCCCATGAAGAAGCACGTGCTTTAAATATGCTACGATTGATAGCGCATTATTATTCATTTTTGGTTCCAAGGTTCCAATTACAAAACGAACGACTTTTCAAAAACTACTTTTGTAGTATATCTTATTTCTTATTTTGGGTCAAAAACCGTAATTAAGGTACAATTAATAAAGAAATATGAAGCGAACAATTGTACTTGCAATTCTGGATGGTTGGGGAATTGGGACATTCGATGAATCAAATCCAATTTATTATGCTCATCTACCAACAATTCTTGATATTGAAAAAAATTATCCATGTGGAGCGCTTCAGGCGTCTGGTTTAGCACTGGGACTTCCTTGGGAAGAAGAAGGAAACAGCGAAGTTGGCCACCTCACCATAGGAACAGGAAATGTTTTCTACCAATATTATCCAAGAATTTCTCTCGCAATTGAAAATAAAACTTTTTTTACTAATGAGGCTCTACTTGGGGCGTGTAATCACGTAAAGAAAAATAATAGCGCACTGCATCTTATTGGTTTGATTTCTAAAGGGAACGTTCACTCTTCGCTTGATCATATAGACGCACTTCTTGAACTTGTTTCAAAAGCAGAAATTAAGGAATGCTACATTCACGTTATTACCGATGGCAGGGACAGCCCCCCAGAATCGGCTGTTTCTCTCATTTCACACGTAAATGAGATGATTGAAAAACATAAAGCGGGAATGATAGTAAGTGTTATTGGAAGATATTATGCAATGAATCGCGATGAACACTGGGATAGAACAAAAATGGCATATGATCTTCTTACAAAAGATACTTATCCCGTACACACCATTGAAGATGCTACAAAAAAAACATATGCACGCGGATTTAATGATGAATATATAGACCCATCGGCAATAAATATACACAAACCGATAAAAGATAACGATGGAATTATTTTCTTTAATTTTCGAGAAGATAGTATGAGACAACTTGCTGGTGCTTTTGCAATACCTACTTTTAGTGCATTTGAAAAAAAACAATTAAACAATTGTTATATCACAACACTTACTGAATATTTTGAAAACTCAACAGCGCATATTGCATTTTCAAAGGAAACTGCCAAAACGTGTCTTTCAAAAATTTTTTCTGACTTAGGAAAACAACAATTGCACGTCGCAGAAACACAAAAATACGCCCACGTTACTTATTTTTTCAATGGGCTCGTTGATGCTCCATTTCCTAATGAATATCGTGTACTCATACCAACCCTTGATATACCCCATCCAGAACAAAAACCAGAGATGATGGCCTCAGCAATAACAGATCGTATATTGCTCGCACTCCGTGAAAACACATTCGATTTTATTGTGGTTAATTATGCAAATCCAGATATTATAGCCCACACAGGAAATTACAACGCAACACTTGAGGCTGTACGCGTTATTGATAGAGAAATAAAACGACTTCTTGATGAAGTGTTAAAAAATAATCACATCCTTCTTATAACTTCTGATCATGGAAATGCTGAAGTACTACTTAATCTCAATACTGGGGAACCGGAAACAAAACACAATCCCAATCCTGTCCCCTTTTATCTCATTGGAAATGAATTTAAAAAAACAAAACCAAGGGAAGGATTTTATCGGTTGAGAACAATAGGAATTCTTTCTGATGTTGCACCAACCATACTTGAGCTCGCTCACATCCCCAAGCCCGCATCTATGACAGGACAAAGTCTTCTTTCTCAGTTAAAATATATGTAACTTATGGGTTTTATTGTAAAAGCACTATTTCGCATTCTTTCAAACGCATTAGCACTCTTTGCGGCGGCTTATGTGGTTCCTGGATTTATTCTTTCTGGAAATCCTATAAATCTGCTCGTTGTTGCACTTGTTCTTACTATTATCAATCTCACGGTAAAACCAGTTTTAAAACTTTTTTTCGGACCATTTATTATTTTAAGTTTGGGATTGTTTCTTTTAGTTATTAATGCTTTAACACTCATTATCCTTGACTTTTTCTCTGCTAACCTTACAATCCAAGGGTACCTTCCACTGCTTTACGGAACTATTATCGTAAGTGTAGTGAACATGGTGCTTTCACTTATAGGAAAAACAGTCTCACACGACGATTAATCTATGCTTACTATAATCCACATCATTGTCTCGATAGCACTTATTGTACTCGTTCTTCTCCAAGATCGATCAACGGGAACTTCTGGTCTTTTAGGGGGGACCGCCGCAGATAGTTCGTATCAAACACGCCGTGGCGTTGAACGATTTATATTTATTGGAACTATTGTTGCAAGTGTTTTGTTTGCCGCAATTGCTCTTATTAATCTCACCACACCTCGTACATAAACGTATTCTAAGAGACACTTTCGTAAATATATAAAATCCTGTTACTATAAGAGAGCGCATAGCGCTCTCTTATCTTATTTATGCAAAGTATAAAAATTATTATTAAAAATCTCACACATACTGAGCGAATTCGTCTTTTTATTGCTGGATCAATTTTAATACTCGCCCTTATAGGCATTGTCGCTCTTGCTATACAAACAAATGGAGTAATGAAACCAATCCGTGGGGGTGAATTTACCGAAGGCGTTGTAGGACAACCCATCATGGTTAATCCCGTTGGAGCGGAAACGAATGCAGACAAAGATCTTGTTGCACTTCTTTACGCTCCGATTTCTGATCTTTTGGGAACTATAGAAATTTCTCCAGATCAAAAACAATATGCAGTAAAACTAAAAGAGGATCTTTTTTGGTCGGATGGGGAACGACTTACCTCAGATGATGTTATTTTCACTATTGAACTCATTCAAAAAATGGGAAGTGACTCCCCACTTTATACTGAATGGCAGGGCGTAAGCGCAACAAGAGAAAGCGAACTACAAGCAAACATAACATTATCGCAACCATTCACCTTTTTTGATTTAAATATAAAAAATTTACGAATTGTCCCACGTCATATCTTTTCAACAATTCCACCAAAAAATCTGCGTCTTTCTTCATATAATTTTGAACCTGTAGGAAGCGGACCATATGTTGTAAATAATATAGAGAAAAGGAAAGATGGTTTTATTACAAAATATACATTATCAGAAAATATTCACTACGCAGGGGCGCGTCCATTTATCCCAACATTCTCGGTAAAATTTTTTGCAGATACCAATGCACTCATACATGACGCTGAACTGAGAACAATTCAGGGCTTTGGACTAACTAATTTTATCCCTCAAGAAGTATTTAATCTTCCGCGGGTTACTATGCAAGCAATTTCTATGCCTCGCTATTATGCCCTTTTCTTTAACCAAACAAATAATCCGGCACTACAAAACACAGAACTACGAAATGCGCTTAATAAGGCAATTAATAAAGATCAAATTATAAAAGATGTATTAAAAGAACAAGGAACACGCATGGAAGGACCCTTACTTAGAAATCTAGTTGGGGCCGAACAGGTTCCTCCGTCGTACGATCCAGAAGAGGCGGCTCGTATTATTGGCTCATTTCCTGGGATAAAACTTGCTGTTGTCGTTCCTGAAACACCGACACTTGAAGCAGTTGCTGAAAAAGTGCGGGAAGACTGGATTGCGGCTGGAATCAGCGAAGTTAATATATACCCCATCTCTATTTCTGATATACAAGGAATAATACAATCAAGAAATTACGATGTATTACTCTTCGGAAATACCTACAAAAATGCTATTGATTTGTTTCCTTTTTGGCATTCATCGTTTCGTTTTTCTCCAGGACTTAATTTGTCACTATATAAAAACGCTGAGGTAGACAAAACACTTGAGGATGTGCGCCAATCAAAAGAAATAACTACAGCAGAGATAAAACAAATAATTCGAGTAGATGAACAAATTATGCGCGACGCACCAGCATCATTCCTTTTTTCTGTCCCCTATTTCTACATTCATACAACACGAATGGAAGGAACGTTTCCCAATATAATCACTGATGCCTCAGAACGTTTTCTTAATGTTTCCTCTTGGAGTGTTAATAGAATTCGTGTTATCTCGGGAGACGTTGCCACTACAACCCCCAAAAATTAATAGGGGTAGACAAAACAAATTTGATCTGTTACCATAGGAGGGTCAATTACCTCTCCTAATAACTCTCGTCGGCAAACAAAGAGAGTACTGGTATGATATAAAACAGTGTTTGGGTATATCTTTTATATCCATTTTCATTTGCCGAAGTGGTGGAATTGGTAGACACGTACGGTTCAGGGCCGTATACCGAAAGGTTTGAGGGTTCAAATCCCTCCTTCGGCACAAAGTGAATTTTTCACATTAATTAATTACTTATGGTTACAAAAACAAATAAGACAGCGTCTCATCACCCTCGCCACAATGCGAGGCCAAAAAGAGATGCAATCACACGGTCTGTGCGAAGACCGATTCACCGCAGAGCGGATGAATTAAATATCCAACTCCCCAAGGAGGAACCAGTGCGCTTCGTCGCACTTGGAGGACTCGAGGAAATTGGTCGCAATATGATGTTCCTTGAATACAAGGAAGAGATAATAGTCGTTGATGCAGGACTTCAATTTGCAGAAGAAGAAACACCAGGAATCGATTATATTATTCCCAACGTTTCATATCTCGAAGCAAAAAAGAAGAACATAAAAGCATTTATCATCACACACGCCCACTATGACCACATAGGAGCTATTCCACACATAATGGATAAAATTGGAAATCCTCCAATATACGCTACAAATCTCACAAAAGAAATAATCTTAAAGCGTCAGGAAGATTATCCAAACGCACCAAAACCACGATTTCAACTTGTGCACGGTGGCGAAACATATCAGTTTGGAAAATATTTTTCTGCAACATTTTTTGATGTTGTTCACAATATCCCAGAAGGAATTGGAATTATATTCAGAACACCTGTAGGAAATATTGTTCATCCAGGAGAATTTAAATTCGACTATGATATGGATGGAACTCCAAAAGGACTAAACATTTGGGAGCAGGTTGGAAAAGAAGGAATCAACGTACTTATGCTTGATTCAACGGGAGCGGAAGTTCCTGGGTTTGCGCTCTCTGAACGTGTGGTAGAAGCCGAATTGGAAAAACTTTTTCGCGTTGCAGAAGGAAGAATATTAGTGGGATCATTTGCTTCTCTTATCGACCGACTTGGAGAAGTTATAAAGATTGCAGAAAAACTTGGAAGAAAAGTTGCGATCAGCGGACTTTCAATGAAAACAAACATCCAGATTGCACAAGGACTTGGATATCTCAAGTTCAAAAAAGATACCATTATTCCTCTTGAAGAAATTAATAAGCATCCAGATGAAAAACTTCTTCTTCTTTGCACGGGAGCACAGGGAGAAGCAAAAGGAAGTTTTATGCGCATCGCAAATGGCGAACATAAACAAATAAAACTTAAACCAGGAGACACCATTGTGCTTTCATCTTCTGTGGTTCCAGGAAACGAGCGCAGCGTGCAAAATTTGAAAGATAATCTTGCTCGACAGGGTGCACTCGTTTTTCATCACAAGATGCTCGACATTCACTCTTCAGGACACGCACCACAAGGTGAGCTTAAAAAGGTTATGGAACTCATTCATCCAAAACGATTTCTCCCAATTCACGGATATTATTTTATGCGTTGGAGAAATGCGCATCTTGCACAAGAAACACTTGGATTAAAACCACAAGACACAATTCTTGCAGATAATGGAAATGTAGTTAATATCTACTCAGATTTGTCCGTTGTTTCAAAAGAAAACGTTGAATCGAGCTATGTGACAGTTGATGGTCTTGGTGTTGGAGATGTTGGGGAAGTTGTTTTAAGGGATCGTATTACCCTATCTCAAGAAGGAATGGTTGTTATTATAACCACCTTGAGTAAACAGGACGGGAAAATACTAAAGAACCCAGACATCATTTCTCGCGGATTTATTTATCTCAAAGAAAATCAGGAAATGCTTGATGAAATGAGAAAGCGAATTCGTAACTCCATCGCACATATTCCCAATCGAGAAAACATTGATGCGGACTACTTAAAGACATTGATTCGTGAACAAATTAGTACATTCATATTTAATAAGACAAAACGAAGACCAATGATTCTCCCAGTAGTTATCGAAGTATAAGAGATAGTGTCTAGGAATTAGCAACTAGAGATTAGACATCAAAAAACCCTCCTTAAGAGGGTTTTTGATTTTGTTGACTTCTCAATACATCTGAACTAAAAAGAGAGTATTAACAAATTAATATCAATTGGAGGGTGTAATGAAAAAATATTTTTTTCTTGGAATACTTGTTCAGGTTGTGTTATTGGGTTTATTTTTTCTTGGGACAGAAGAGTCACACTCTTTTTTTTCTAGTGTGGTGGGTATATTTTATCCAATAATATTTATTGCCTTTCTCTGTTTCGGCTGTGAATCTCTTGCTTATATGTTTATATATAAAAAAGAGAAACTACAAAAGTATCGAGTATTCTTTCTCGGCGCTTTTCTTGCTGAAATTCTTTTTCTATTCGGCGGTCAAATAATAGGCAAACTTTAAGGCATTAAGGACCCCATTCGGGGTCTTTTTATTCCCCTTTATACTTGCTACTTCATACTTTATACTATTTAAATGAAGCAAATATTGGTGTCGGGTATTCAGCCGACAGGAAAATTGCATCTTGGAAACTACCTTGGAGCACTCAAGAACTTTGTGGAACTCCAAAATTCAGGAAATTATGACTGTTTCTTTTTTATTGCAGACCTCCATTCCCTTACTGAAAGTTACACACCAAAAGAGAAGAAAGAGCAAATTTCTGATTTGTTCCTTACCTACCTCGCGGCAGGACTTGATCCAAAAAAATCAGTGCTCTTTCAACAATCTGCAATTGCAGAACATTCAGAACTCTCCTGGATTTTAAATACTATTACTCCGTTTGGCGAACTCAGACGAATGACGCAATTTAAAGATAAATCAGAAAATGAATCAGAAAGCACAAATGTAGGTCTCTTTGATTATCCTGTCTTAATGGCAGCAGATATTCTTCTTTATAACGCGTCAGTGGTCCCCGTAGGAGATGATCAGCTCCAACACTTGGAACTCACCCGCACACTTGCACGAAAATTCAATTCAAAATTTGGAAAAACATTTTTTGAACCAAAACCACTTCTCACCTCAGTCCCCCGTCTTATGAGTTTGGACGATCCAGAGAAAAAGATGTCGAAATCACGTCCCGAAGGGTGTTTGTTTATGGACGATGAACCAAATATAATTCGTAAAAAAATTCAGCGAGCAGTTACTGACTCAGAATCAACTATCGAATATAATCCGGAAAAACGTCCTGGTATTTCTAACCTCGTTCTTATTTATTCGGCAATAACAGAAAAAACACCAAAAGAAATTGTTTTAATATATAAAGGAAGAGGGTATGCAGACTTCAAACGCGACCTTGGTGATAAACTTGTTGAAACATTCACCCCATTTCAAGAAAAGAAAAAAGAATTAAAGAAAAAAGGTGTTGAAAAAATACTTGAAAGTGGAAACGAGGAAGCACAGAAATACGCCTCAAAAATGTATGAATCAATAAAGAAAAAAGTTGGACTCGCATAATAAAAAAATCCCCTTTCGGGGATTTTTTATTTCTTTCGAATTGCTATCCAAATAGGAAACGTGTCTATTTTTGTGTCCATCTCTACATCAAAATGTTCGCACCTACCCCATACAATCTCTTTCGCTCCTACGTCTTTCGCAAACTGACTTCTTTTTGTCTCAACAATGTGGGAAATTTCTTCCCCTGCTTCCATATGAAGCACAATTTCATCTTTTGGAGAAAGTTTTGCATCTTGTCGTAAATCCTGAATAGTTCGTTGTAATTCTCTCAACCAACCCTCTTCTTTCAATTCGTGCGTCACATTTGTATCAATTATAACTTCGTCTTCCATACTTGTATTAAATATAACACTTTTTATGTTCACCTCATCCATAAGAATAGAAAGAAGCTCTGTATTTCCCTCAAGTATTTTTGATTTTACCGTAATTGATGCAAGTGGCTGTCTCACCTTGATGCTTGCCTCTGCGCGCTTTGCAAGGGCAATTGAGGCAACCCTGCGAACCTCAGCCATCCCCTCAATTAGTTCTTTATTACTCTCATGATCAACTTCTGGCCACTCATCACAATGAACTGACTGTAGTTTTGAAGGAAATGATTTATACACTGCTTCTGCAAAGAATGGAGCAAACGGCGCCATTAATTTTGAAAGCGAGAAAATCATAGTTCCTAAAACATAAGAAACATTTTCATAATCCTCTTTTGATTCTGGTTTTTGTAATCGTCTTCGAGAACGTCTGATGTACCACCTAGAAAGATCGTCGGTAAACGATTCTATTGCCCGTGCCGCTTCTCCAATTTCATATGCATCCATATGCTTTGTCGAATCAACGATGGTTTGATTTAATCGTTCAACAATCCACTTATCAAGAATATTTTTGGTATTTGGAATAATCTTCTTTTCCAAAACGCTCTTATCGGCATACAAATCAAAGAAAACAAATGAGTTGTATACAAGGGAGAAAAATTGTCGTGACACCTTTTGAAGATCAAGTTCATCAAATTTTTTCGGCTCACCTGGCGGATTCACGGTATAAAAGTACCATCGAACAACATCTGCACCATATTTTTGCATAATATCCCAAGGACTTACCACATTACCTTTTGATTTAGACATTTTCTGTCCATGTTTATCGAGTACAAGTCCAAGTGAGATAACATTTTTAAATGATACTCCGCGTCCAAGAAGTGTGGAAACAGCAAGAAGCGTATAAAACCATCCACGCGTCTGATCTATTCCTTCGGAAATATAGTCTGCTGGAAATGGGAGTGATTTTTTATTTCCCTCAAATGGATAATGGTGCTGGGCAAACGGCATTGAACCCGAATCAAACCAAACATCAGCAACCTCAGGAATTCTCTTCATTGTTCTTCCACACGAGTCACAGGAAAATTCGAAGGAATCAATATATGGTCGATGAAGATCAAGCTTTCCATCCATATCACGAGGAATCATTCGATACGCCGTTTTTTTCATTGATCCAGTATGAATAAAGACACCATCTTCTTTTCCATGTTTTTCTTGCATCGCCTCATCATCACTCCATCCATTCATTACACCATCAAGCATCCAAAGAACGTCTTCGTGACTTATAATTGCGATTGTTTTTCCCTCATACTTTTCATCAATTTCTTTTATGAATGCATACAATCTTCTTCGAACATCAGAAACACTTTCTCCATTTGGAGTTTGCTTTGTAAACCGCTCTTTAAATGAACCATAAAAATCGGTATATGTTGAAACTGGGGACCCATTAAAATCACCAAAATCTATTTCGCGAAGTCGCTCGTCAAAAATAACAGGAGAACCAATGGATTCTTTAAGAATTGCTGCAGTTTCTTTTGTGCGAGTGAGATCAGAAGAAAAGATAAGATCA
>Ga0265297_10004106_pt1 | contig 24519 bp, 29 predicted proteins | sample Munlanlwell13791_FD_192502 | JGI IMG/M metagenome (GOLD analysis project Ga0265297, IMG submission 192502) | Leachate microbial communities from a municipal landfill in Southern Ontario, Canada - Leachate well 137-91 | ecosystem: Engineered > Solid waste > Landfill > Unclassified | place... | reverse complement strand
CCTCTGATTGAGGTTTGCCGACTAAACAATTTGTCGATGACGTAACGCTCAGCCAAAGACAAATGATGATATTGATTTGCCATAACACTATTTTACTAAGTGTTCGGCTTCAAAGGTTAACTAAAGTTTGGAATTTCGCTAATTGTGTATTTCTGACTGATGACATTTCGTCACTTGGCCGGTTTGAGATTAATGCCATTGAAAGATGGCGCTACATGGGAGAATACTAACGATGGGAACATTGCTTACATCCGGTATCCTGCACCTTCTTTCTGGGGGAGAGGAAGTCGTGATCGGGGCGACCGACGGAACCGAAACACTTGCGGGCATCAAAAACGTTTTCGTTACTATCGACTCGGATCTTGGCTTGGATGGAAAATACTGGAGTCGTGGCCAACTCGCCCGGGGTAAGCCGAAGACGTCGGTCGAGGTCTTCCGGATGGTCAAAGACGCGACATTCGAGCAAATATTTGACTTGCCGCTCGGTCGTCCCCGCCAGGACCTTCTGCTTACGCCGGCGCAGGTTAAGCGGTTCTGCTGCGATTATTTTCCATGGCTTTGTCGAGGGGGCTTCACGTTCTTCTTGTCTAAGATAGATCGGAAGTTCATTGTGGGCCGCGTCCGCTTGGACGTCAGTGGCTATCTCCAGCTCCACGCGGGCGTGTCTGCCTTGTCGTACCGCGCCAAAGTCTGGGAGGGTGAGTACCATCATCGGGTCGTTGTCCCGAAACGGTCCTCGTGACCCTTCTCGATCTGTTCTTTTCAGGTTTTCTTAATCCCCCTGGCCTTTAATTGGCTCGGGGGAGTTTGTTTTTTATAAGGGCTAGACTTTTAGGAAAAAACCTGATAACATTAGCCCTGTTATGGATAATGTGGATGAGCGAAAAATTTACGAGTTGGGGTACCTCTTGGTGCCTTATTTGCCGACCGAGGAGGTGGGCAAGAACGTGGAGAGTTTAATTAAGGACAAAATTGAGACGGTGGGTGGAGAAGTAACGAGCGCCTTGGAGCCAGTGATGACCCGTTTGGCCTATGTTATTACCAAAATCATCAATAATAAGCACACCAAGTTCTCTGACGCCTATTTTGGCGCTCTCCGCTTCAAGATTTCACCTGACAAAATTAAGAAATTGGAGGCCAATTGGAAGAAAGACGAGGATATTGTTCGTTTCCTTTTGATTACTCTTCCTAAGGGTTCGGAGAATATTGTGGCCCCCAAGCGAGCATTTGCTCGACGCGAAGATAAGCCGTTTGAAATTGAACGAATTATGCCCAAAAAAGAGGAGGAGCAAGTCGCCTTGTCGGCTGAAGACTTGGACAAAGAAATTGATAAATTAGTTGAGGCTTAAAATATGTATTTAAATAAAGCTTTTATTTTTGGCAATTTGACTCGCGATCCCGAGAAGCGGGCTTTGCCGAGTGGGGCGGCCGTCGCCAGTTTTGCCGTGGCGACCAACCGCACTTGGAAAGATAAAAATGGGGTTAAGCAAGAAGATGTTCAATATCATAATGTTGTCGCTTTTGGGGTTCAGGCCGATTTGATTGCGCAATATCTGCGCAAAGGGAGCTCCATTTTTGTGGAGGGGAGGATGCAGACTCGCAGTTGGGACGCACCCGATGGAACCAAAAAATACCGAACGGAGATTGTCACGGATAATTTCCAGTTTGGGCCCAAACACGATTCTTCAGCCAATTCGACGGGCTCATGGCAAGCCAGTTCTGGGTCAGCCGGGGATGGGCCTAGCCCCTCGTCAGCTTCGAAAACGCCGGCCAATCAACCGCCCGAATTAGAAACAATCCAATACCCCGAAGAAGAAATTAACCCTGACGACATACCTTTCTAATTATGACTTGTCCCGTTAAAATTTTACGGGGCACAAGATAACCACAAAATTATAAATTTAAAATTTTAATGGGATGATCAAAAAAACCAACAACAATTTACGCCAATGCCAATTCTGCACCAACAATGTGGTGGGGGTGGATTATAAAGATGTGGAATTACTCAAGAATTATCTGGACACCCATATGCGCATCAATAAACACCGCAAAACTGGTGTTTGCGCCAAACATCAACGCTCTTTGGCTAATGCCATCAAACGCGCGCGCGAGCTCGGTTTATTGCCTTATTTGGCGGGTTAAAAAATCGAAGTTTTTTAATTTACCCGTTCGACGTAATCGCCAGTGCTAGTATTGAGGCGGATAATGTCGCCCTCATTAATGAACATTGGGACGTTGACAGTATAGCCGGTTTCAACGGTGACTTGCTTGACTCCACCTTGGACGGTGTTGCCCTTAACAGCGGGGGCAGCCTCCGTGACTTTGAGCTCAATTTTAATCGGCACTTCAACCCCTAGAATTTTATCTTGGAAGGAAATTAGGTCAACAATGGTATTTTGCTTAACAAAATGGATTTGTTCGCCAACTTGCTCGGCATCGAGCTTGAAGCGTTGGCTGGGATTTTTCTCTTCGCAAAACCAATACTCACCCTTATTTTCATAAAGATATTTAATTTGGCGTTTCTCCACCTCGGCCTCCTCCGCCTTCTCACTTTGATGAAAGGAGACTTCCATTACCTTGCCGGTTAGCAAGTTTTTCATTTTGACGGCATTGACCGGTTTGCGTTGCTGTTTGCGAAAGACGTGCGAGGTCAAGATCTCAAACGGCGCACCCTCATAGACAATTACCTTACGTTCTTTAATTTCGTTGTATTCTAACATGACGATAGGATTTTACTCTTCTTCTTCCTTATCGTCAACCGGTTCACCGCTGAGTAAAGGTTTTAATTTCTCTACTAGCTCTTCCTTTAGATCCGGCTTTTCTTTCAAAAAGGCTCGAGCCATATCATAACCTCGGCCCAGTTTAATCTCATTTTTACCGGTACCGTAAGAATAACTGGCGCCAGATTTTTTGATTAGGTCGTATTTTTCGCCTAGAGCGAGGAGCTCACCCTCGGGGGAGATGCCCTCATTATAAAGCAAATCAAATTCAGCTTGACGGAAGGGGGCGGCAATTTTATTTTTCACCACCTTGACGCGGATTCGTCCGCCGATCACTTCCTCGCCTTTTTTAATTTGGGCAATGCGACGCACATCGAGGCGCACCGATGAGTAGAATTTAAGGGCCTTACCGCCAGGGGTGGTCTCGGGGTTGCCGAACATCACGCCAATTTGCATCCGAATTTGGTTGATGAAGATTACGACCGTTTTACTGCGGTCAACAATTGAGGTCATTTTGCGGAGAGCTTGCGACATCATCCGGGCTTGTTTACCGACATGATAATCACCGACATCGCCCTCGATCTCGTCTTTGGGGGTGAGAGCGGCGACCGAGTCAATCACGACGACATCAATCTTTCCTGAGCGGATTAAACTTTCGGCGATATCGAGCGCTTGTTCGCCATAATCTGGTTGAGAGATGAGTAATTCTTCGGTCTTAACGCCTAGCCGTTTAGAATATTCTGGATCCAACGCATGTTCGGCGTCGACGAAGGCGCAAATGCCACCTTTTTTTTGAGCTTGAGCGACAATGTGGAGGGCGAGAGTAGTTTTGCCCGACGACTCGGGGCCAAAGATTTCAATCACGCGACCGCGAGGGACGCCACCAATGCCTAAGGCGGCATCAAGCGCTAGGGAGCCGGTAGGGATAGCATCGACGCCCACCTTAGGCCTGTCGCCCAGTTTCATAATTGCCTCATCGCCGAATTTGCTTTGAATCGAACGAATGGTGTCGGCGATATTGGCCCCGATCTCTTTATTTGCCTTTGGTTTTTTTGCCATCCCGTTAGAAATTTATTAATTTATGAATAATTATAGACCTTTTATTTTCACCACTAATTATATTTATCACACTATTACTTGAAAGTAAAATTTCTAACGGGACCATGCTAATTTATTGTTGTTAATTGTAATTTTTTGATAATCTGTCGACCAAATTGGTCACTGGCGATAATTTCTAAAAGGTTATAGCCACTGGCGAGGAGATAGGGCTCATTAAAATTACCTTGCTCGTCGGTAAATATTTTTTTGCCATTCAAATAGAGCTGGCTGATCCGTTCGGCCTTACCTTTAACGGTTACAAAATTCTGCTTAATCGTTTGGCCGTTGGTGGGAGTAGCAATAACTACTTGCGGGCCGGTGATAAAGTTTTTTAATTTCAAACCCGAGTAGCCAACAATCAATAAGGCAATTAGCCCAATCAGAATCGGCTTAATTAAACGGCTATAATTTTTTCGGGGCGTGGGGGTCATACGACAGCATCGTTAACGCCATTAGTTTCTTCATCGACATGAGAGCCATAAACCTCGCGCGCTTTGGCCCCCGAGCCGGCCCCAATCACCCCATGTTCTTCGAGCATGTCCAAGAGACGAGCGGCTCGCGCATAACCAACTTTAAGCTTTCGTTGAAGGTAGGAGGCCGAGGCCTTACCCGCTTCCATCACGGCGGCGCGCGCATCTTCGTAGAGGTCGTCATCGGCGCCCTCGCCCCCCAGATCGTCAGCAAAGAGGCCTTTGCCACTAATATTGGCACCGGCACTAGCCGAAATGGCCTCTTCCGCCCCCAAACTCAAATCGCTCGGCAAACTATCAGCGTATTGGTCGGCCAAATGAGCCACGACTTTTTTAAGTTCTTCTTCGGTAATGAAAGCGGATTGTAAACGAACCGGCTTAGACATTTCGCCTGAAATATAGAGCATATCGCCAGCGCCCAATAATTTCTCGGCGCCAGCCGCGTCTAAAATCGTGCGGGAGTCAATTTGGGAGGCCACTTGCATGGCGATCCGGGAGGGGATATTCGCCTTAATCAGACCGGTAATGACCTCAACTGATGGTCGTTGGGTTGAGAGGATTAAGTGAATACCTACGGCGCGGGACATTTGGGCCAATCTCACGATGGCCGCCTCTAACTCGCGCGGATAAGAGGTCATAATGTCGGCTAACTCATCGATAATAACGACAATATAAGGCATTTGCTCAACCTCTTCGGTTAGTGGCTTGGTCGCGATATTTTTATGATAAGACTGAATATCGCGCACGGCCTCGGCTTCTAAAATATCGTAACGACGATCCATTTCTTTAGCGAGCCAACGCAGGGCGGCAATCGCCTTTTTGGGTTCAGTGATGACGGGCGTGAGTAAGTGAGGGATACTATTATAGAGGGTTAACTCGACTCGTTTGGGGTCAATCATAATAAAGCGTAATTGATCGGGTGGGTTACGAAAGAGGAGAGAGTTGATAACCGTGTGGATGGTAACAGATTTACCCGAACCCGTGGCGCCGGCGATGAGCATATGAGGCGCTTTGGCAATATTAGCGTAGCGAGGGGTTCCCGAAATGTCTCGACCCAGCGCGGCGAAGAGTGGGTGATGACTCTCCAGATATTCGGCGGTGGAGAGGAGAGAGGCGAGACGGATAATAGCTTTGACCTTGTTCGGGATTTCAATTCCAACGAGAGATTTGCCGGGGATGGGTGCCTCGATTCGCAAGGGGTGAGCGGCGAGCGAGAGCGAGAGGTCATTTTGCAAAGCGACAATGCGCGAGAGTTTAACCCCCTCGGCCGGCTTCAGAGCATAACGAGTGACGGTTGGACCAATCGAGACCTCATCCATTTCAACGATGATGCCAAAATTAGCCAAAGTGCGTTTGATAATATTGGCGTTGGCCTTAATGTCGCCAGCGTTTGGCTTACCACTATCTTGTTCGAGGAGCGAGATGGGGGGCGGGACAAAGGCGCCAGCTTTCGACTTGCGACCAAAGAGGGGGAAGGCGCCAAAAAGGTCTTTGTCTCCAGTTGGCGTTGACGGGTTATTTTTGCTATCTTTTTTGCTACTATCAGTGATTTTGTTGGCCGTTTCTTTTTCGCCATTGGCGTTCTCCCCATTAATTTTTAATTCCTTTTCGGTTTCGCCAGCGACGGGCATAACGGGGATACCGTTTTTGTCAATTGAACGAGAAAATAATTTTCGCCATAAACCAATGCCCAAGATTTGGTGAGTATCAAAGGCGACAATTAGGGAAACCAAAACGACCGCGCCCAAGAAAACGAGACTGGCGTAATAATCGAAATAATTAAGCAGGGGAGTGGCAATCACCGAGCCGATCAATCCGCCCGTCTCGGGTTGAAAGATGACACTGGTCAGACCGAGTAAGGCGATCAAGAAAAGCCCACCGCTAATAACTCGAGTGACGGCTAGCCCAATCTTAATTGAACGCAAAAGAATTACTCCCCAAAAGATAAAAACAAGGGGGATAAGTAAGAAGATGGCGCCGAAGAGTTTGGTTAAAATCTTGTCGGCCAATTGCCCGGCTGGTCCACCGGTTTGAAATTTAGCTAAGATGAAAAAGATGGCCAGCGCAAAACATAAAACCGCAAAGATAGCCCGCTTGGTTTCTGATTTCAAATAATCGACTTTGGGTTGAGACGAAGAATTTTTCCCCGCGGGTCGCCCCCGCTTGCGCTTGGGTCGATAATTATTTCTGTCATTATTATTGTCGGTAGCCACGATACTCTAAATTATATCAAGATTAAGTCTAATTTAAAAATTTTCAGCAATTTAACTCTAAAGTTAAGAGAATTAAGAAGTATTGGACATTTGCCGAGACAGGTGTATACTAAGAGACAATAGATTAACTAAGTCGTAAAGGACAAAAGCCCCAATGGACAGTCAAAAGGACAATCAAATAAAAGACGATAAATACTTGTCTTTAAAGGTGCAAAAATTGACCCAGGCAATTTATTTAGTTACCGCACTTATCACTGATAATGAACCAATAAAATGGCGTTTACGCGAAGAAGCCCTAGATATTCTATCGGACATGACCTTGAATCATGACCATCATGTCTCGCCCCTTTATCAACTCCCTGGCCTTGAGACAGTTTTGATTAAAGTCAATCATCTCCTCTCTTTTTTGGAGGTGTCCTTGTCGGCCAATTTTGTGTCAGAAATGAACCTAGTTTTATTGAAAAAAGAATATCTCGCTTTACGCCAATCTCTCGAGCAAAAAGTGAGGGAAAATAACGTTGAACAATTACTCGAATTGCCTATCCCCGAGAATTTCTCGGTCGAAACGAGCCGTCGCTTAGGCTCTTCGCCAGTGTCCGATAGGCCAAATTTAGGGGAGAAAAAACCGCCCGAATACCTCAAATTGAACCGCTTGCCCCACAAGAGTCGGGGTGTTGCCAAGGACTCTCGACGCTCAATAATCCTTGATTTTCTAAGGGGAAAAGACTGGACCTCGATCAAGGACATTAACGAGGCGGTGGAGGGTTGTAGCGCCAAAACGATTCAGCGCGAATTGGCCGATTTGGTCCAAAAGGGGGTGTTGAAAAAGAAGGGGGATCGTCGCTGGAGTCGGTATCTGCTTGCCCCGTGACGAGCCCCAGCGAGTTTTACGGGGTTGGCCTAACTTTACCTTACCTCTTCTCAGGCCTTATTTGTTGCTTAAAATCTTATTTTAGTGTAATATGGCAAGACCTGTTTTGAACGGGAAAAAGTTCGATTCTAGCTTGCTTTGGGTGGGCTTGTCGGGCTAGCAAAAAGTTATCCACAAATAACCTTTTGTTTCCCTTGAAATAGGAGAGTATAATATCGAGTGAAGGTCGTTGACAACCGAATATTCTTTTCTGGTTAGAAAACGATCTGTTAATTATTGGTAAAATTGTTTCGTTAAGTTTGGTCGAGAAGCTTAATCGAAACGCTCTATCGTATCTCTCGTTGTCAACGAACAGTTAAGTATTTTATGCCGTATTTTTTCTTTATTTCTCCTCTCCCTAAATACTACATACTAATCCCCAAATACTAGATTGTTCGTTGGCGTCGAGGTGTACGAGCCAACAAATTATTAGTGGATTATAAGTTTAGTATTATTAAGTAAATTATTAATCATGAAAAAAATTGCTTTAGTTTTAAGTCTCGTTGCAGTTTTTGCTTGTGTTAATGTAGCTAGCGCTTTAACTGTTGATGAGTTAATGGCACAAATTGCTACTTTGCAAGCTCAAATTGCGACTTTGTCTGGTGCTTCGGTTGACGCTGCTAGCAGTGTCCCGACAATTACCAGCAACTTGACTATTGGCTCGAAAGGAGCCCAAGTTACTGATCTTCAGAAGTATCTCGAAGACGAAGGTTATCTCGTTATGCCCGCTGGTGTTGATTATGGCTACTTTGGTCCTTTGACCAAATCAGCTGTCATCGAATGGCAGAAGGCTAATGATGTCACCCCAGCCTCTGGTTACTTCGGTCCAATTTCCCGCGAGGCGTTAGATGATTTGCGTGTTGCCACTCCGATTGGTGGCACTACTCCGGCTGGGGATCTTTGCCCAAATGGTATGACCTTGGCTAGCAACTGTACTGTTGCTCCAGTTGGGGGTGTTACTGTTGTTGCTGGGTTAGACAACACTGATGGGTCAATTTCTGCGGCCCTTGGCGCTCTTGCTCCTACTACACAAACCCTAAAGAAGGGTGATAGCGATAAGCCAGTTTATGGTATTCGTTTCACCGCCACTGGTGGCAAGGTTAACGTTAACAGAATCGACGTTCACTTCACTGATCGCCCATGGTTGATCTTTAGTAATGTTACTATTAAGGACGCTTCTGGTAATGTTCTTGCCACTAAGGTTCTTACCGGTCCATCCGACGTCACAATGGCTACTGAAAATTCTGATTATTATGTTCGTTTCGACAACTTGAGTCTTGTTGTTACTCCTGGTGTTGATACTAATGTTGTCGTCACTGTTTCTGTTCCAGCGAGCAATAGTTTCGTTGGTACCTCCCCTTATGATGCGACCACTGTTGGCATTCAAACCAACTCCATTCGAACAATTAATGGCAGAGGAATCTATGATACTGTCGGCATTGACGCTGTCGGTTCTGGTAATACGATAACCTTGACTACTTCTGGTAGTGCTGCCGATTTATCGGTTACTCTTGACGGGGCTTCCCCAGATAATGGCACTCAAGTGTATGTTGCGGCTGCGGGGGGAACTGACACCACCAACGTTCCTTTGGCGGTTTATAGCTTCCGTTCTGTCAATCAAGATTCAACCATCTCCTCATTGGCCTTTACTGTGGCCACCGACCCGGGGCTTGGTAGTAATCTTGGGTCTTCAATGAAGATCTTTAAGTTGAGTGATGGTTCTAATAGCTATTTTGGTTCGCTTTCTGGCAGCACCGTCACCTTCACCATTAATCCAGGTTTGGTTTTAACTAAAGATATTAGCAAGAAGTTTACCTTGTCAGCTGATATCCAGGCTTCGTCAACCGCTTTTGCCGCTTCTACTACTTTGGATGTTAGCGCGATTTCGGCTACTGATGCCAATTATGTTACTCCGACCTATGGCGGGAACACAATGTCTGGTGTCACTTCTGATGTTATTGGGGGTAATCTTACCTTCACTAATCAGAGTGCTTCTGTCAGTGGTATGTCGGTAACCAGCCCTGCTAATTCTTCACCAGTTACTGTTGCCAATACGAATAACGCTTATGCTTATGCCGATGTTTTGTACACTTTCTCCCTAACCAATACTGGTGTAAATGACATCTATCTGTCTAAGGTTCTTGGCGTTGCTCTTGGTACAACAACTGTTGCAACTAACGCATCCTCTACTATTCACACCTGGGGTAACATTGCTGGTATCACTGGGGACACCGATGATGCTTATCGAATCCAACCCGGCTCCTTGCCACGCACCTTCAGTGTCCATGGTACTGTTGCGAAAAGGGATAATCTTACCACTTCTGAACAGCTAAATATCAACAGCATCAATTATGGTGCGACAGCTGCTTCTCCAACTGGTAGTTCTATCTCTACGGGCTTAGAACCTTTGAGTTTCTACGGTTCGGTCGTTATTCTTCACTAACCATCTTGTGCTTCAGTTAACTTCGGTTAGCTGATGGGTTAACAAAAAACCGCCCTTCGGGGCGGTTTTTTGGTGTCTTCTACTACGCCCTTCTCCTTGTCCAAGGGTAGTCCTTGGAATAGAACTCCCGAGGGGGAGCCCTCGGGAGTTTCCCAAAAAATCGAAATTGATTTATAATTTACCCAGTAAATATTATGGCCGACGATAAAGACAAAAAAGTAGTGGGGGGGATAAGCGGTTTTAGTATCATTATTGGTTTGATGGTTCTTTTTTCTTTTTGGTTAACGACTCACGGGCCGGGCGCGGTTAATGATGCTTCTAAATCGGCGAGTAGCACGGCTCAAAGTCAAAAGGTCGCCGTTACCTCAAAAAGCTCAACGAAAACTAGTAATAATACTGCGTCGAATCAGGCGACAGACAAAAATCATAGCCCGTATTATGGCCAAGTCTCAATTCGTGCCAGCTCAGTTAGTATTGATAGCCCGAACAAAGAATACCTCACCCTGTCTGCTCGCAACAATAAAACCCCCATCAATATCGGCGGTTGGACGCTTAAGAATGGCCGTGACAAAAAGATTTATATTGTCTCTGGGACAGCTGTTCATGGTCAATCGGTCTCAGTTAAGATTCCTAGTCAGGGGGTGGTGCTTTATAACCCCTATAATCCAGCTTCTAATGTTCAGGGGCCGATACTTTTAAAGTCTGGCGAGAAAGCGATAATTGTTACTGGTAGCGTCCCAACTTTTGGCTCGGTGACAATTAATGAGAATTTTAAAATCAATCGCTGTTTGGGTTATGTCGAAGATCATCCGATTGATCAGACTCGGAATTACAATTTTAATCCCAGTCTTAAGTATAAATGTCCAACTAGTCGGGATCTACCAAGTATTGATGGTTTAGATGATATTTGTTACAGCTTTGTCCGCTCGATTTCTGGCTGTCACCAACCAACTGATATTTTTGACAGCAAAAATGGTTATTGTTTAGACCGTAATTGTAAATTGTCTAGTTATTGCCAGGCTTTTGTTAAGCAAAATTTTAACCCCCAAACTTGTTATCAACTCTATTCAACCGATGAGGATTTTATTGGTCCCGAGTGGCGTATTTATCTTAACCGTAGTTGGGAACTTTGGGAAAAACAGCGCGAAACCATCTCTCTCTATGACGCCAAGGGCCTATTAGTTGACGAGATTTCTTATTAATAGATAATTGTTAGTAAAATGAAAAAAAAGAAAAATTAATTATTGGGATAGTAATTATAGTCGTCATAATTTTAGGGGCAATTTTTGTTGGGCCAAGGTGGGGGAGTTGGTGGCAAAGATATCAGGCCAATAAGATTTTGCGCGAATACGCGACTCTCGATGAGGCTTATCGAAATGATAATTATGGTAGTACGACTCCCGAGGGCACCCTGGCCCTTTTTGTTGAGGCTCTCAAACAGGGTGATGCCAATTTGGCAAGTAAGTATTTTGTGGTGGAGAAAAGAGATTCTGGTTTGGCTCAGATAGAGATGATAATAAAAAATAATAGGATAAAGGAAGTTGAGGAAGAACTCCAAAATTACAAAGAAAAGCATTTTAGTAGTGACATGATGGCTTGTGTCTTTTCTACCTATTACCTCAAAGAGGAAGCATGGTCAGAAACAAATTTTAGACTGAACAAATATTCTCAAAAATGGCTAATCGAAAGTTTGTAGAAAATATCATAAAAATATTAATCGGGCTGATAATTATCTGCCCGATTTTCGTCTCTCCCGCCAAAGTTTGGGCCTACGACGCGGTAACCACTCACCGGGCGATTACCAGTGAATCGGCGAAAGTCTTCAATTATTATTACCCTGAGCTGGTCATTTCTTCCCTCGAGATTGATTCTCTGGCGAGAGGTAGTGTTGATGAGGATACTCCGCCTCGTTGGCTGAATCATTTTTATGATCCGGTCCACCAAATTGGTTTCCGGGGTTTGAGAACCTCGAAAGATTGGGCTGAAAATACAACGGCTTAAGCCGCCTTAGCCAACAAAATGCCTTTAGCCGAATATTTTAGCACGCCCGATGATTACTCGTGGGAAAGGGCGATTTATGATTATGTTTATGGCGATCAAGGTCGGGCGTTGGAGGCGCTGGGTCATGCCTTGCATCTAATCCAAGACGCCACGGTGCCTGAACATACTCGCGATGATGCCCACCCAATTTGGAGCACTTACGAGCATTATGCCAAACAATTTGAAGCCTCGAATCTTAATTTAGCTGATAAGTTGATTAGTCAAAAAGAACAACCGATAATTTCGTCGACTTTGGGCGAATATTTTGATTACTTAGCCAATTTTTCTAATAATAATTTTTTCAGTGATGATACTATTTTGGCTAAAAATTATTTGGACCCCAAAATAATAAGCGAAAAGGAAATCATTTTGGCTGATAATCATCCCCATATTTTTGGTCAAAATGATTTAGGGGAGAGAAATAAACTAGTTGAAATTAAAAGACTAAAAGATAAAGCTACTGGACAAATAAAAACGGCTTATTCAGTTAATGATTATTACGAGCTAATCCCTTCCGATTATTGGTCCAACTTGTCCCCGAAAGCGGTTTTGGCCAGTGCGGGGGTGATTAAATTATTTTTTGATGAAGTCGAGAAGGAGAAACAGACTAAGCGTTTGTTTGAGAAAAACAAAAATCTGATTAAAAAGTTTTGGGAGAGTTTGGGCGACAAGATTGGCAATTTGCTGGCTAGTGTGGCTCTAATTAATCTCGACTCCATCACCTCGCCAATTATTGTTGATGATTCAATGGCGACCACGACCGGTCCGGTCGCGACCACCACGACGCCGGCGGAGACTCCGAAGACCGATGATGAAATTAGCCGAGAGGAGCTCGATCGGCTGGCGCAAATCTTGCAAAAACTCGAAGAGCAATTGGAGCAGATCGCTTTGGCGCAAGCCAGCCAAGCTGGTCAAGCTTTGGTCGACGAGACGACGCAAACTTTTATCATAACCGGGCAAGTTATTTCTGGCGGTGGGGGCGGAGGCAATTTGGCCCCGGCGATTGGCGATATTACTAGCCCGGCGACTTCGACCGACACAATAGTTATTCCTTCACCCATTATTATTTCACCCACCGATTTCTCGGCCAGTTTCGCCACTGCCTCAATTACTTTCTCTGGGCTGGCTTCATCAAGTTTAATTATCTTTAATGATTTTAACGAAACGCAAGCGACAACGAGCGAAGCGGGCGAATGGACACTGGCAATTGATAATTTGGCCCAAGGTTTAAATACTATTAATTTTTTTGCCCGTGACGATGAGGGTCACACTTCTCTCCCGACCGAAATTAATTTGGCCGTGGACTCTTTGTCGCTTGCTGTTAATTTCTCAATTAGTAATTGCACTCAATCGTTGGCTTCGAATTTTTGCCTGCTTAGGCCAACGAGTACTCTAAACTTTGCCTGGTTGCCAACGAAGGTTGGCGATTATGAATATGATTTAATGAAGGGAACCGAAGATCACGGAGATTGGGTTTGGGAAAAAATTGACACTTTTTCTGGCTCGGGAATTTCTCTTGATCCTAATTTATTAACTTGGCGCCTCGACAACGAATTTCGGTGGCAGGTGTTGGCGCGAAATGCCAGTTCGAGCGAAGTGGTGGCTTCGAGTAGCGAAATTGTCACCGTTTTTCATCCGCGACCGATCGTCATTAATGAAATTGGTTGGGCGGGAACAGTCAATTTGACTCTTGACGAGTGGTTAGAATTAAAAAATTATCTTAGCGATTATTCTATAAATTTAGCTAATTATTATCTGACTGATGTTGAGCAAACTTGGCAAATTAATTTGAGTGGTCAGATCTCGCCTGACGGTTATTATCTGATTGAACGGGGGAGTGATGAAGTGATTAGTAATCGCTCGGCTGATTTGGTCGATAATTTTATCGCTGACGCTAACGCCAAAGCTTTTGACTTGACCAATATCGGGCTCAAACTTTGGCGTCAGACCGAGACGGATGATGAGTTGGTCGACGAAACGCCGATTTGGAACAAAACTGGCGCCGAACCGAGTTCGCTTGAGCGAACCTTTGAGCATAAAATTTCAACTGACCTTTCCACTTGGGAAGATAATCCGGGTTGTAACGAGGGTGACGGACCGTGCGCTCTCGATCGTAATGCGACCACGACCTTTGGCACGCCCAGAGTAATTAACCAAGCCAGCGTCCCACGCTTATGGTAGAATTTAAAAAATGAAAAAGGTAATTTTAGTTTTTGTTTTATTGGCGACTCCACTTTTTGTTTGGGGGGCATTAATAAATATCAATACAGCTGATTTTGGAGAATTAAAAAACATAACTGGTGTTGGAGATACCCTTGCTGGTCGAATTATAGAATACAGAAATGCCAATGGCTTTTTTAAAACGATAGAGGATTTAGGAAATGTTACTGGTATCGGCCATGGAACAAAACTTTCGAAGATGAAGGATGAAATAACTGTAGGATCAGGCAATAGCCCAGTTGTTAATCCTCCTCCTGACCAAAATATCGATGACAATAGTGAAAGTGACGACGACTCCTCGGTTCACACTGGCGAAACGGAGGTGAGTAATTACACTAAAGAAAGTTTCAAAATTAGCGCGGGGCGGGAACGGTTGGCGACGATTCGGACGCCGATTTTGTTTTCAGCTTCACAAAATAAAACTGGTAAAGACAGCAATTATTTTGTTTGGAGTTTTGGCGATGGGACGAGCGCGACGGGGGTCAAAGTTTATCATACTTATCAATTCCCCGGGCGTTATAATGTAGTGCTCAACGGTTCGATTGATAACGAAGAAGAAGCGGTGGCGCGAACCGTGGTCACGGTGACGGAAGCCGAGATTAAAATTACCAATGTTGATCTCTCGGCCGGCTTTGTTGAGCTAACGAACAATAGCGATAAGGAGCAGAATTTGAATAATTGGGGTTTGCGCGCCGGTGGGAGAGAATATCCTTTTCCGCTTGATACGATTATTAGCCCGCGGACAGCCATAAAAATCCCGATCAAAGTTCTTGGTCTAACTAACCCTAATATTCAAGAAATTATTTTAGTTTATCCTGATGGGGTGGTGGCGAGTGGGGCGAGTTTGCAAACCGGCCCCGACCTTTCGAAATTGACTGATTTGAAAAAACAATTAGCCGAGGCCAAACAGCAATTAGCAAGCAAAACTGTCCAAGGGCTACCCTTGGACAAAGCTCCAGCTCCCCGAAACTTAGTTTCGGGGACGACAAAATCGGCCAATAATGTGGTAGTATTAGCGAAAGGTGAGAGTTGGTGGGCAAAAATAAAACATGCGATATTTAACTAATAGTTTTTGGCGGATGGTGATGGGTTTGGTCGCCGTCTTGGCTCTCGGCCTGATTTTTTTGGTGGCCTGCCAAATTTATAATCCTAATTCTAATAATAATGTCTCACCCGAAAATTACGTCGCCGGCTCCCAAGGGGAGTAGGGGGTTGTTTGACGATTTTTAAAATTGTGCTAGACTAACATCAGCCGTAGAAAGTGGGCATCCATAAGTCCTACTGAGGTCGAAACACGGTTATTTAGCCGTTTATTTTTTTAAAAATATTCAAATGGCAATTAACAAAGAAAAAAAATCCGAGATCATCGATAAGGTTAAGGAAATTGTGACGAAAGGCAAATCTGTCGTCTTCGTCAATTTTCATGGCTTAACGGTGGCCGGGGTTAACGAATTACGACGCAATTTGCGCGCGAAGGGGATTGGCTATTATGTCGCCAAGAAAACCTTAATCAAGCGAGCTTTTGCTGGCGCGCCGATTACGGGCGATTTGCCCGAGCTCGATGGCGAAGTGGCGGTAGCCTACTTGCCCGCCGAAGCCTCGGCGGAGGTGGGTGGCGACGAACTCTCTACCGTGAAAGAGATTTATGACTTTCACAAAAAAAATACCGGGGTAATCAAAATTATCGGTGGTGTTTTTGAGGGAGCTTATGCTGGCGCGGAACAGATGTTGGCTTTGGCCAAAATCCCGGGTCGCGAAGTTTTGCTTGGTCAATTCGTTAATGTTATCAACTCGCCAATCCAAGGTTTGGTTATCGCGCTTAGCGCCTTAGCCAAACAAAAGTCCGCCCAAGACGGATCAGCCTAGGGTTGAGAAGAATTAATAGTCTTAAAATAATTATTATGGACGAAACTAATAAAGTAGAAGAGGTCAAGAAAGAGGTTGAAGTGCCGGCCAAGTTCAAAGCTTTGGTTGAGCAAATTGAGACCATGAGCGTTCTCGAATTGAACGAGCTCGTTAAGTTGTTCGAAGAGAAATTTGGTGTCTCGGCTCAAGCGACGGTGGTCGCTGGGGGTGCCGGCGCTGGCGCGGGTGAAGGGGCCGAAGCTAAAGACAGCTTCGCTGTTACCTTAACCGCGGCCGGTGACCAAAAAGTTCAAGTGATTAAGGCGGTCAAAGACAAGTTGGGTCTGGGCCTGAAGGATGCCAAGGACTTGGTTGATGCCGCTCCGTCTGTGCTCAAGGCTGAGGCCAAGAAGGACGAAGCCGAAGAAATCAAGAAAGCGATTGAAGAGGCCGGGGGTAGCGTTGAAATTAAGTAAACCGCGAGAGCGAAAATTTTTTGCTCCTCTCGACCGATTTGCGAAAAAAGCCAGTCTAACCGCTGGCTTTTTTCGACCATGCCCAATCGGTCTGCGAGAGGCTTTTTGAACAAGACAACCTCGCTTGACTGTCTGAGCGAGATTTGACCTTAGGCCTAAACCCTGATAGTTTGGTGATATGGAAGTTTTGCCAAAATTGTTTGGGAGTAAGGAGCGGGTTAAATTGCTCAAGCTCTTTTTGTATAATCAGGACCTATTTTTCTCTTTGGCGGATATTACCAAACGAACTAAGGTTCGACCAGCGCTTGCTAAGCGGGAGCTTGAATTGTTGAATGAGGTTGGACTGGTCTCGGTTAAAAAATTAGTCATTCCCGCTCCGGCGACAGATTCGAAGAAAAAGAAAACTAAAGCTGGGACGAAAAGTCAGGTCTGGTCGCTCAACCAAGATTTTTTCTATCTGGATCATCTGCGTGCCATGTTTAATGCTGATTTCTTGGCTAACAATACTGAGTTGGCCGAACGCTTTAAAAATTGCGGGAAAATTAAATTAATTGTTTTGTCGGGTTTATTTATGCCCGACGGGGGAACGCGCGCCGACCTTCTGATTGTGGGCGATGATTTGCGTCGTGGAGCGATTGAGGGGATTATTTCGACGATTGAGTCAGAGCTGGGTCGCGAATTAGTTTATGCCATCTTGGATACTCGTGATTATCATTACCGTTTTCAGACCAGCGATCGTTTTGTGCGGGATATTATGGATTATCCCCACCGCCGGCTAGTGGACAAATTAGAGGGTTAACTGGCTAGTCAGAATTACCCCTTTGTGCTAAAATAGGATTTAATTATTAAAGGTCATTATTAAGTAATTAATAGCTTTAACAAATATATTTATGTTAGTCGAAAGTTGGAGTCAGGCCTTGGCCGGTTCGTTTCAGGGTCTAGCGAGTGGCATTATTGCCTATGTGCCCAATATTATTATTGCGATCATTCTCTTTGTCATCGGCTGGGTCGTTGGCGATGCGATTGGTCTCTGGATCACTAAGTTGATTCGCGCGCTCAAGATTGATAAAGTCTTAGAGAAATTAGATTTGCATGTTCTGATGCAACGCGCTGGCTATCGTTTGGATAGCGGTCTTTTCTTGGGCACCCTGATTAAGTGGTTCGTAATCTTGGGCTTCTTAGTCGCTGCCTTTGACGTTTTGCAATTACAGCAAATCAACGTCTTCTTGCGTGAGGTTTTGGCTTATATCCCGCGTGTCGTGATCGCCACTTTGATTTTGATCATTGCGGCAGTTGTGGCCGATGTCTTGCAAAAGATTGTTGTCGCTTCCGCTAAAGCGGCCGCCGTTTCCTCCGCCGAACTTTTTGGTGGGATTACCAAGTGGCTCATTTGGGTCTTTGCTTTTGTGATGGCGCTTGAGCAACTCGGTTTGGTTGGCCAATTTTTGCAGATCTTCATGACTGGGATTGTGGCTACTATCACCATTGCTGTTGGTTTGTCCTTCGGCTTAGGTGGTAAAGATGCGGCTCAAGGCTTCATCAATCGTCTCCGGGGCGAAATTTCCCGCCGCGACTAAATTCACCGAAAACCTTAGAAAAAGAAAAGCGCCACATTGTGGCGCTTTTCTGAAGCAGGTTTTTCTTTTTATTAAATTTTTAGGTATACTGGAATTGGGTTGAACTAGGAGGTAACTGTTATGTCAAAGCCATTTGCTGTGGGCGACAACGTCTGGTGGAGGCCACCCTCGCGAGAGCGAGAGGAAGGAGTTGTTGAGTCTGTAAACAATGGTATCATGTTTATTCAGATGACAGCTCCGACTAGATATGCAAGGTGTGTTACCCAGTCTGCCAAAAGAGTTGGGGGGAAGGTGGCGTGCCTTTCGGTGCGTCGGGTCTGGAAAACCTCAAGACTGGGCGGACGTGATTCATCGGTGAACCACCTGTTAATTAGTGGCCCGACGGAAGTCTCTTCCGTCGGGCCATTTGCTTTATAAAATAAGGGGATTTCAAAAGCTTGACGGCGGGTTTGTTTAGTGCTTAACCTAAATTAGATAAAGCGTGATTTTCAGGGAGAGCTTTCGCTCGCCCGTCACGCTAAAAGTTTGAAAAGAAGAGAAGGGAGAAACGGCAAATGGGTAAGCGGAAATCGCCAAACACATCTGTCGTGGGGCCGGTATTAAAGCCGGGCCCGGAGGATTTGGTCAAATTCTTTGATCAATGGAATCGGAGGCAATGGCCGGAGCTTTGGCGACAACTCCAAAATGGCCTCCTGCCATTCGGGGTAATTCAGATGGTCATCGAGCATAAGAATCCGTTCGAAGTCCTGACGGATTACGAACGTTTGCTCCATTGGCACTCTGGCTGGCCCCGTTTCTGGCGGGCGTTCGGTTTCTCGTATGACCACGAGTCGCTTGCCTTGCCCGAATACCGCGACGGTTTCGGCTGGAGCATCGTCGCGCCGGACCGAGTCGGGTGGCCGATGAGTCGACTCCTTCACGAGGTCTGCGGACGGATGTTCGAGACTTGGCAGTATTACGACGATGCCGAGCTCGACGGGATCACCTCGCTCTCTCCGGAGTTGGCCGGTGTTCATGTGGTGTTGGCACGCGATCGCGTCGAAGCCGACGAGGAATACAAGAATCAGTCGGCTAAGGCGATCAAAGAACAAGGGGTTTCGACTATGACCCCTCGGCAACGGGCAGTCTTGGAGTCGCGTCACTTTTTTGAAACGAATGGCCATCTGGACATCAGCAACGTGACCATTCATGCTGGCCCGCGCGATGCCGATGGCTATGTGCCCGGCTCGCGCTGGAGCGGCGGCGGGTTCGGCGTGGGCCGCGTCGATCCCGGCGGGGCTTTTGACCGCTGGCGCGTTCGCGAGAAGTTTCTACCAATTATGAGCTGTTAACCACGGCTCTTTTGGTTTAGATATTTAAGCCAGCCAGTGGTCATTTTTGAAATAAGCTGTAATTGTGTTTCGAATCCTAGATACTGATTTTGTTCAATAATATTTATATCACAGCTTAAGCGAAATAACCTTTTTAAAATCTCAATCTTAATTTGCAATTTATCTAAAATAAAAGTTTTATTGAATGGTTTGGCAAAAGTGGCTTCTAGCCCTAGTTCTAAGCAAATGAGACAAAAATTTTCGATTTTAGTTAGTAAGCCAAAACGGTCGCGTTTGGGCGCTTTCTTTCCCAATTGATAAATTTCTTTATATAATTGGGTGGTATGTTCGACGATAGGAACCGAAATTTGCGTGGGGGGGGGGGTAAATGGTCATGATATTTTTGATTTTGAACAAATAATTTCTCTGAACAATTTATTTAACGCTTGGCGTGAGTTTAAACGAAACAAGGGTAAAAGGCAAGACATAAAATTATTCGGGTTTAATTTGGAGGACAATTTATTCGCTTTGTATGAAGAGCTAAAAAATGGGACTTATCAACCATCAAATTATGCTTCTTTTTATATCCAAGACCCAAAGTTGAGGAATATTCACAAGGCCGTGGTCAAAGACCGTATTGTTCACCAAGCGATTTTTCGTTTAATTTACCATATTTTCGACCAGCACTTTATTTTTGACTCCTATTCTTGCCGATTTAATAAGGGGACGCACAAGGGCGTGGACCGATTAGAAAAATTTATTCGGCAAACGAGTCAAAATTATTCGCGCCCCGCTTATATTCTAAAATGTGATGTTAAAAAATTTTTTGATTCGATTGACCAAAAGATCTTGTTCGAACTGATTAAAAAAGAAATCAAAAATGAGCGAACACTTAATTTAATCCAAAAAATTATGGGAACTATATACTTAATTACCCTAAGTAACCTTTATTTACTAATGCTTGAAATTCGGCCATATTATAAACTCCAATCAATGCTCGCTGTGGGCTCACTTGGTCTTTAAGCCATTTCATTGCTGTTTTCTTGTAGCCGTTGCCGTCTAGCAAAATAATTGTCGGCACTCCGATCTTGATGATATTAAACAAAGTAAAAGGATATTTTTCATCAACACTTCCAGCCGATTGTTGCCATTTACATTCAATAATCAATCCCTCTGGGAACTTGTCTTGGTTCATTATAAGAAAATCGCATTTTCTTAAACTTTCATAAATACTCGTGCCACAAGGGACTTGGGTAGAGTATTGTTTGCCCCCGATTGATTTTCGGTTAGCAAAGAGTTGGTCTTTATGGTTAGGGAAAGGCGTATAGCCGTTATCCTCTAAAAGTCGCTTAATAAAAAGCTCTAAAACGCCACCTGTTTTGTTAGCTTGTCCGCCCCCTGTTATCGTTGTAGTTTCTGATGATGAGTTCATTTTCTTTGCCTCTTTGGTGTGCTTTACAGGAAACATTCCTTGAAGCCTGCACTGTCTCTATATAATACCCCTTATAGAGCTGTCTGACAAATGGTGTGTCGCTGTTTGAAAGCATAAAGAAGCCACCCCTAGCGTCTATTTTTCGGCAAAACTCGGCTAGTTTTTGGTGTTCTTCATCACCAAAGCCCAATCCGTCATAACCGCTATATGTCTCGTGATAAGGTGGGTCAAGATAATAAAAGTCGCCTTTGATAATCTTGGTATGGTCAAAGCTGTGTTGCTCTATGTCGGCATTTTTCAAAACCAAAGAGGCGTTGCGTAAGTTTTCTTCGTCTAAAATGTTTGGGTCTTTATAGTCGCCCATAGGGACATTAAAGCCACCACCCTTATTTACCCGATAGAGGCCATTAAAACAGGTCTTATTAAGATAGATAAAAAGAGCCGATAGCTTGGTGGTGTCTTTCTCTTTGAAAAGTTTTTGACGAGCTTTTAAGTAATACTCCTTGTTATGTAGCCGTTCGTGGATTTTTAATTGTCGGATCACTCCGTCCACATCATCACGCACCGCCTTGAAAGTTAAGACAAGGTGAAAATTGACATCAGACAAATACGCCTCTTGTGGTTGCACCGAAAAGAATAACGCCCCACCGCCCATAAAAGGCTCGTGGTAGACATCAAAATTGCTCGGCATACGCTTTAACAGTTCGGGGAGTATAGACCGCTTACCGCCTACCCACTTGAGGAAAGGGCGAGCAAATATGGTTCTCGTGGACGGACGATTTTCGCCAGCGATAAGATTAAGGGCTTGGTCAAAGTCCATTCCTAGTGGATCGTGATATTTCTTTTCTCGTGGCGACATATTAAGCCGTTAGTTTTTTATATGATAATGTCTTACCCTCTGATACTCGCCCTACGACATCAGCGAATAGATCAGAAAGTTCAGTTGTCCGATTATTGAAACGATAAACAAACTCATCAACATATTTTTGCAAATGCTTTTTGCTCATATTGTGATAAGTGCCATAGTAACCTCGCTTGAATAAAGCCCAAAAACTCTCGGCACTGTTTGAGTTGATACCACCTGCCTTTGCGTATTGTCCTTTGCCGTGAGAAACGGCATCGTGAGCGTAAAGACTACCGATTTTAGAATAAGACAGAAACTCATCAGTATAGAGTTGTGAGCCAATTTTTACATTTTCCACAATCATACTTTCAAGCGTTCTCATCTTTACATTATCCACTACTTTGGCTTTTATTGCACCTCCTCTTTGAAGTAGACCAACAATCGGGGTTTTGGTCAAAGTGTTACGGCCTTGCGTGTGCTTGGTTCGCTTGTAGGCGTGCTTGTTTTTCTCTTTGCCCCCGATATAAGTTTCGTCTATTTCAACAGTCCCGAAAAGTTGGCCGTGATTTTGGTTTAATGCCTTGCGGATACGATGATCCATAAACCAAGCCGTCTTTTGAGTTACGCCCACTTGCTCGGCAAGATTGACCGAAGAAATGCCTTTTTTGTTGACCGACAAAAGATAGATAGCGACAAACCATTTCTGCATAGGGATTTTGCTTTCACCAAAAACAGTCTTTGTCTTAATGGTAAAGTCCTTTTTACACTTGGCACAACGAAATCGCTTGCCGTCTGCAAAGCGGTTTATCTTGCTATGATTGCAATGAGGGCAGTATTCGCCGTCCTTAAAGCGGATTTGCTCAAAGTATTTCTGGCAAGTGGCCTCGTCCTTGAAGTGGACTAGGAACTCTACCAATGTCTTGTATTTCTTATCCATATCCCTATCTTATACGATCACAATAGGGTTGTCAAGTAATTATTCAATAAAGTTGTGGATAAGTGGTTTTTATGATATTTTAGTGTAAATATGGTAAAAGGTGTGAAACTAGAAAAAGAATGGCACATTTATAGCTCTGTAGTTATAGCTTGTGCTTTAACCTTTCTTGTGGTAACAATGTCAAGCGGAACATCTCAAATTATCGGTGCTTCAATGGCTCCTATTGTTGGAGGGGCGTTTGCACTAAGTAATAATTGGAAAAATCAAGATCCACGGGTTCATATTTCTGCTATAATAATATCAATTATTTCAGTTTTAATCTTTGCTATATTTATAAAAGTAAATGAAATCTCTAATCCAAAAAATAATAGATAACCCATTTTTGAAGGCAATTTTTTACTTTGTCTTATCACTTTTATTTGTATTATCTGCGGTCTTTTTATCAAACTGGATAACTGGCACACAAAAAATAGGGCAACAAAAACCTAATGAACGATCTTTTGTCTCTTGTCCGCCAGATTTTATCTCTTTTCAAGAACTTTCAAAAAACCCCAAAAGTGTTGTTGATTTAATTAGCACAACAACTTCTATGTATGCCGAAAATGGAGAGTTTAAGTCTAAGGTTGTTATTACTAAGGTTGAAACAGAAAAATCAAAGGTTGCTTGTGGTTACCTTTTTGTTAGAGCTGGGACAAAGACATACGGATCAATTCAAAAATGGGAAAACCTTTATATAAACCCTAACGGCTTTGGTGGTCATATAAACGCAGAAAATAACATCGGGATCGGAGACAGTGATAAGTATTCAGAATATCTTTTTACTTTAAGTAAAATGGATTACTGGAAATCTAGAGATGATAGGCGAACGAATAGTCTGCAAACCGCAGATTGGGGTGTTCTTCTTAATGTCTCTAAAACTATCGGTTTTGAGATAGGGTTAAACACGGAAGATAAAACTGGCTTTATTAGTAAGTTTTCTATTGCTTATAAATGCTGGAACCCAGAGACAGGGGAAGAAAATAACGATTGTAAAATTGAGGTTTTAGAATAAACTAGGGTAATTAAGTATATAGTTCCCAAAATTATTATTAGTTTCGAAAAAGAAAGTAATAAAGGTTTGCCTCTGGGCAATGTAACAAGTCAGTTATTTGCTAACATTTATTTGAACGAACTGGATCAATTTATCAAACATCAACTCAAACAAAAATATTATTTACGCTATTGTGATGATTTTGCCATTATCGGTCGTCAGTCGGTAGACTTAAGTAATTTGGTCAAACCGATTAACGATTTTTTAAATAACCGACTGAAATTATTTTTACATCCGAATAAAATTGAGATTCGCAAGGTGACCCAAGGGATTGATTTTCTTGGTTATGTGATCTTGCCTCATTATCGAATTTTGCGAACCAAGACTAAAAGGCGAGTCTTGGCTAAAGTAAATTCTCGTAATTTTACTTCGTATCTGGGTGCCCTAAGTCATTGTCGAGGTTACAAAATAGAGCAAAAAATGAGGGCGATTCTCCCGCCCAAAAAATTTGACAGCGGTGGCTCCTTGGGTGTATAATAAAAAACAGATTGATGGGTAAAAGCGGAGTGTTTCCGTTAGCCCAAAACTGAAAATAGAGGAAGGGTAAAGCCATGCCAAATGGTAAAGCTCAAATGCAAGCGGAAGAAATCAGCGGTGGACAGATGGCGGCGTTGCTCGCCGGGGTAGCGATTGAGATGCCTCGCAAGGGTAATCTCAGTGTGGTTAAGGAGATGATTGCTCACACCAGGAAAATGAGGTCAGTTCTCCGACAACTGGTAAAACCGAAAGATGAAGTTGCGCTGGCCGGCGAGGAAGCGCTTCGTGTGTGGCACTCTGGCTGGCCCCGTTTCTGGCGGGCGTTCGGTTTCTCGTATGACCACGAGTCGCTTGCCTTGCCCGAATACCGCGACGGTTTCGGCTGGAGCATCGTCGCGCCGGACCGAGTCGGGTGGC
>Ga0265297_10004105_pt1 | contig 24529 bp, 28 predicted proteins | sample Munlanlwell13791_FD_192502 | JGI IMG/M metagenome (GOLD analysis project Ga0265297, IMG submission 192502) | Leachate microbial communities from a municipal landfill in Southern Ontario, Canada - Leachate well 137-91 | ecosystem: Engineered > Solid waste > Landfill > Unclassified | place... | reverse complement strand
TTTTTTTCCCCCCAACGCCCCCCCCCCCCCCTTAGTTTATACAGACTGGCATAAAAATAAATTAAAGATAGAATCAGCCGCGATTATCCACGTATTAAATGATAGCCGTCAAAGGAAAATAGGTCAATGACCAAATTCTATCCGCAATATACTTTTTTCCACCTTGCATCAACGAGCGCGCGCAATGCAAATTGAAGCCGGATAATTTAAAATGGTATAATATTTATATGGATTTAATTACCCCGTTTGACCCCTGGAAAAACCAATATTGCACATGCCCGGACAAATTAAGCCTTTCTCCCTATACCGGCTGCACGCATAATTGCATTTATTGCTATGCCACATCATACATAAGAAACTTTTCAAGCGCGCGGCCGAAAAAAGATTTTATTAAAAGGCTCGGGAATGAAGTAAAAAAAATCCCCATAAACTCAATAATAACTATCGCTAATTCTTCCGACCCTTATCAGCCTATGGAAAAGAAACATAAATTGACGCGCAAAATGCTTTTGCTTTTAAAAAATTACCGATTAAAAATCAATATAGTAACAAAGTCCGTATTGGTTTTAAAAGACATTGACGTTCTAAAAGACATTGGGAATGTTGTTGTAAGTTTCACTTTCACCTCCCTGAATAAACAACTTGCACAAAAACTTGAACCGGGCTTAAGAGACCACCCTTTGGAAAAGATTAGAGTCATAAGTGCACTTTCAAAATATATTCCGGTTGCAGCAAGATTTGACCCTTTGATTTATCCGTTAAATACAAAAGATATAAAAGAAACCGTAAAGGCATTGAGCGATTCCGGCGCAAGACAAATCATTACCTCAACCTACAAGACAAAACCCGATAATTTTAAACGCATGCGCGAAGCATTTCCTGAATATGCATCTTTATGGAAAAACCTATATCTGGTTAAAGGGGAACGTAAGGGCGGATACAATTATCTCGCGGCGGATTTACGGAAAAAATTAATCGAAGAAGTAAAAGAAGCTGCGGATGCCGTGAAACTTAAATTTTCAAGCTGCAGGGAAGGATTTTCTAATATGAATACCGCCGGCTGTGACGGCTCTTCTTTGTTTCTTACTTTATAATTCCTTTCCAGCCACAATGAATGTTATATCGTCATGCTGTTTTTTGCTGTCGGAAAATTTTAATATATTTTTCTTCACGGCTTCGTTAATATCTTTGGCGCTATGCGAAGCATTTTGTAATATTATTTTTTTGGCATTTTCAATCCCCAGTTCTTCGCCTTTAGAATTGCGCGCCTCATAGAAACCGTCCGTAAACAGAAAAAGTTTATCTGATTTCTCTATTGTATATTTTACCTCTTTATAATCTGCCTCGGGAACCACGCCAAGCGGAAAGCCGGCAGATAAATCAACATCAATTAAATTGCCGCTTGAATTTTTATAAATCAGTAACGGCCCATGCCCGGCAGAAGAAACGGTGAGCAAATTTTCCCTGACATCCATAATGAGATAAAGGCAGGTTACGAAACTTCCCTGAAATTTACCGTAAAGCTCGTGATTTAACGTATTCAAAACAGCTGATGGGCTTAAATTCTGGCGGCAGAAAATCCTGAACTGCGATATTGCCTGAGCCATTATCAAAGAGGCGGAAACACCTTTTCCGGAAACATCCCCTATTAAAATACCCAGCTTATTTTTATCAAGTTCAACTATATCGTATAAATCACCGGCGACAAATTTCGCCGCCTCCATAAAAGAAAAAACCATCATGCTGTTAAATTCTTTTTCGCCCTGGGGCAGGAAGCTGCGCTGTATTGTCTTTGCTATTTCAAGTTCATTCTCAAGAACCTGCCTTTTTCTTTCTTCAAGCAGAAATTTATAAACACCAGACGCTGAGTAGGTTAAGGCTATAACAAGCAAAGGGAAAAAAGAATCTATCAACAGCCCGCCGTAAGCGAGAAATATCAGCGTACTTAAGAAATAAACTAAGCCAAAAACAATATTTGCAAGGAGCGCTTTAAACGGCGGAAATTTAAGGCATAAACTTAAGCTTAAAAGAAAAATAACCACGCTTAGCAATCCGTTAGCAAGCGGGCCTATATCTTTTATAAACTTTTTTTCTATGATGCTGTTAAAGACAGCCGCCTGCAAACCCAGCATAGGATAGCTTTTTTCAATAGGAGTTGCCTTTAAGTCCGAGGTGCCGGTTGCGGTTAAGCCTACGAAACAAATTTTGTCCTTAAGAACAGACAAATCAAGCGATGAGGTCTTGCCTTTGTTTTTGTCGCTGTAAGCCTTTAAAATTTCAAAATAAGAAAGATGCAGAAATGAATCTTTCCATTTTGCGGGGTAATTTACAAAAAAAGACGAACCGGAAGATACCGGCAATTTTAATTTATTATCTATTATTATGGCGCCTGGTTTTGAAGAAATATTATCAATATTTAAACCCAGATAATTGCATGCTGCGTAAAGAGCTAAATGCGGGAAAAGTTTATCGTTATATTTTATAAACAGCGGTATCTTTCGTACTTTTCCGTCATTGTCTATAAATGTATTAATATGGCCGTATCCGGCGACATTGAGCTTGAAAATACCGCGGATATCAGAAATCATTTCGCGGCTTTCAGCGAAGTTTTGATTTTTCTTGTTTTTATCTTCCAGGTAAAATGCAACCGGAAGATATACATTTCCGGCCTCTTCGATTGCGGAACGAAACATTTCATCGGTTAATGTCGGCTCAGCAAAAAGCACATCAACAATTATCTGCCTTGCGCCATACTCTTTAAGCACTCTTATCAGGCTTCCATGGAAATCCCTAGGAAGCGGCCATTTCCCTAAATTTTTTAGAGTATCATCTGCCACCTCGATAATTACTATTTTATCCGAAACAGGCACTACAGGCCGGAGCATGAACTTTAAATCACAAAAGATAAACTCGTGGTCATTAAATACCCTAAAATAGGAAAGCAAAAATAAGAAAAGGCAGGCTAGAAAGATGACCGGAAATTTTATTGGTATTTTTTTGTTAATCACAAACAACCTCTCTATTAACCCGGCCTTTTCATGTCTTCTATAAATTATCAATAAATAATAAAGGGCGGGTTAATTCGCGCTGGTATTTTTTCTACGCGCAGTAAACACTTAAAATACTGCGCTCATTAAAAATAATGCTGCCAGCCTAGGTTTACTACACTTTCTGAATATTCTGCGATGTCGTCATTTGACGAATTCTGCCGGTAAGTATAATACAGCGAAAGGTCATTCTGCTTATCCAACCGGTAAGAAAGGCCGAGAGTCCCTGTGTAAAGGCTGTCGCGCTCTCTGTAGTCTCTTGAAGTAACAAGACGCTCATCAAAAACTTTCCTGACGTAAGAAAGCTCCGAGATAAGATACAGCTTTTTTAACAACTGATAATCGAAATTCAGCGCGCCTTCATAGGATTTATAATCATAAAAATCAACATAGGAAACATTTGAATTGTTGGTTGTAACTTTCAGCCTTAAAGAAGAGATTAATTTTTTGATAACGTCCGAGCTTAATTTGTATTCCAGGCTCGCACGCGTATCTGTACGGTTATCATCCTGGTAGGTATTTATGGTATCAGCCAAAGCCTTTCTGTCAGGATAATCTTTAAGCCCTGCTTCTAGCTGTATTTTATGATAGAAGTGTTTTGATATTTTATGCGATACATACGCAAATACCTTGTGGAAAAGAAAATCTTCATCGTCATTGTGCGGGTAGTAAAAGATGCCTAAATCGTAGCCGGCCCCTGTTGTAAAGCGGGAAATTTTCTTATGCAAACCAAGCCTAAAATGATTAAGCAGGTTTGAAGCGTCAGTTACTTTATTGTAGTTTAAAAAATCCAAATCATAGTCAAAGGTGAAGCTGAGTTTATTGTCTAATTTCTTGGAAAGATTAAAAGAATATAAAAGCTCTTCATATACATCGCCTGTCCTTTCCGGGCTCAAGTTAACATTAGTATCGTATCCGCTTGATAAACTTAAGCGCGAAGAAAATTTATATTCTGGCGGAAGCTTAGCAAGAATATTTATGGCGCGGGATTTCTCTTCCTTTTCTTCCTTAAGCTGGCAATATGCTTTAGGAACGCTAAAGATAAAAGAGGCAAGCAAAATTAGCGGCATTAAAAATAACCGTATTCGCATAATCTCTCCTTATTTATATTGAAAATTCTTAGCTAATCCGCCCTTTATCTCTTATCGAAATGGCCCCCGCTCTTGGAACCTGATTGCTGGTCGCTCCCTGCAGCAGAACGCCTCCTGTCTTCAAGATTATCATTGCCGTAATCAAGCCTGCGTTCATCAAGAGCATCATTTAAGGAATCGCTTTCTCCTCCTTCACCGGAATTGTTATCCCTTAAATCATCCATGTTGCTTATAAATTCTTCCCATTGCACTATATCTTCATCGGGAATAACGAATTGTTCTCCAAATGTACCTCCCTCGCATACTTTGACTCCAAAACCACTCGCCAGGGCCTGACCTGCCGTAGCAGATCCCTGGCTGGTAAGCCCCTGGATGAATACTTTGCTTTCGAAGCATTTTACGCTTGCGCAACCGGAAGAAAACTCAACAGACTCGCCTGTTCCTCTTACGCCTGCGATAGCGGTAGGCGTCCTTATTTCAAATTTTTCCACTTTAGTTATATCGTCAATGAGAGAAAAAACTCTTCCCTGAGGAAGAACTATGCTTGCGGGTTTTAAATTCTCTATTTTTATCTCTGAGTTCTCCTTTATGGTTAAAAGATTTTTTAATTCCTCATCGAAAGCAAGCGTGCATTCTGAAGATTTTCCGGTTTTTATTTCTGCCTGCTTATCAAGGAATATGTCTATCTTTGCTTTCTCCCATGCTGATTTTGGTTCTTTTTTTATCTGGACATCGCCTTTGGCTTCAATAACCCTCGCTATTTGCGCAAACGAAACCATAGAAAACATAAATAAAAAAAACACAGCTAATACTAAAATTTTTTTCATATCACCTACCTCCCTTTGGTTTAGATAAAAGCCTCCAGGGATTATTTTTCAAATCTGCAGTTAATTCTTCTACGTTCTTGGACGTAGATTCGAGGTTTTTAATAATCGCGGTAATTCTATCCTGATTGCCAGCAACCGTGCAATTAAGATTTGCCGACAGTTTCTTGGCTTCTTCAGTCACCGCTTTGGCTTCTTCCATAAGAACATCCAAATCCATGTATGGTTTGCCTATGATTGTGCTTTCGGGTTTTATAAAATTACCTTCGTGCGAAGCAATTTGTATGTATTTCTCACCCATAAGCCCTAAAGTTTTTATGGAGATAACCGCGGTTTCCCTTACCTTTATGCGAGCCGGCAGCCAAAGCTTTAAGGTAATTTTTGTATTGTCATCATCGTCATTTACGATAATATCTTCGACCTTCCCAACTTCCAAGCCATTTAGCATAACCGGCGCTTTCTTGGTTAAACCGGCAATTTCATCGAATGTAGTGTACAAAAAGTATCCGTCTTTTTTTATATCAACCTTGCCGGTCCTGAAAGTAATGAAAATAAGAACGCCTATACAGACAAGCACAAACAAACCGATTTTAAATTCATTGCCGTATTTTTTCATCGTATTAACTCCTTTTATAAGCCAAACACTTCCCCTATTCCTATATCCTCTTTAAAAAAATCAATCGGCCCGGTGGGCCTGCCGTTTATAAATTGCTGAATATAAGGATTTTGTGTGTTGCGTAGCATATCCGGCGTTACCACATCGACAATTTTTCCTTTATGAACCATAGCTACTCTGTCTGAAATATTAAAAACACTCTGCATGTCATGAGTTATAACGACAGAGGTGATAAGCAATTTTTCGCTTAGTTCCTTTATCAGTTTATCAATAACTCCTCCCACAACCGGGTCAAGCCCGGAAGTCGGTTCGTCGTAGAAAACTATATCGGGATCAAGCGCAATCGCCCTTGCAAGGCCAACGCGTTTACGCATACCGCCGGAAATTTGGGAAGGATAATATTTCTCGTAACCGCGCAATCCCACCAGCGAAAGCTTCATTTTTATAATTATATCTATAATTTCCTGCGCAAGGCGGGTGTGCTCGTGAAGGGGCAAAGCGACATTTTCTTCAACTGTCAGCGAATCAAGCAAAGCGGAATATTGAAAAAGCATGCCGAACGACTTTCTGACATTATCGAGCTCTTCGGCGCCAATCGCAGAGATATCTTTTCCTTTAACAAAAATACTTCCCTCGTCCGGCTTAAGTATTCCGGTCATAAGCCTAAGAAGCGTGCTTTTGCCGGAGCCCGAACAGCCCATAATAACAAAAGTTTCTCCGGGAAAAACATCAAAGCTTACATTATCTATGGTTTTATTACCATGAAAATATTTGGAAACATTTGAAAGACGAATTATCGGTTCGTTTTTGGAATCTTTTTTTGTCATAGCTTGGAAAAATAAAATATGGATGTAACTACGCAATCAGCAAGTATTATAAGTATAAAACTTATAACTACGCTTCTCGTTGTAGCGCGCCCTACGCCTTCTGCTCCGCCTTTTGTATTTAAACCTTCGAAGCAGCCGATAAGCGCAATTATTACGGCAAACACAAAAGACTTGGTAATACCCGTATAAATATCTTTTATCTCAAGATACTTGAATGTTGTTTGTATATATAAATCTGAATTGATGTTAAGGCTGTAAACTCCAACCAGGTATCCGCCTATCATTCCTGACAAATTACCTAAAATCGTAAGGCAGGGCAGCATAAAAAATAACGCGATAAACCGCGGAACTGCTAAAAATCTTACCGGATTTATCGCCATAGTTTCTAAAGCTTCTATCTGCTCGCTCACCTTCATTGTGCCAAGCTCTGCCGCAAAAGCAGAACCAACACGCCCCGCAACGACAAGCGCTGTAAGAACTGGGCCGAGTTCTCTGCACAAAGATACAGCAACCAGAGAAGCCACGTAAAGAACTGCGCCCATCTTCTGGAGCTGATAGGCGCTTTGCATGGCCAAAACTATGCCTGTAAAAATAGTGACAAAAAACACGATAGACGCTGAACGCAGTCCGGTAAAAACCATTTGATTAAATATGCCCTGGCGGCTTGCTACCTTACCTTTAAAAGGCCCCAGTATCATCCAATACAATATGTCAAATAAAAGCCTTAAGACTGCGCTTAAGTTTTGGAATAAATTTATTGTTGTTTTGCCTATGCCAGTTATCATAAAAAATTGCCAAACGCTTCCTCGCGGGTATCAAAAATTTCAAATAGTTTATGCAGTTTGGTTACCTCAAAAATATTTTTTACCTTCTGGCTCATTGAGCATATACGGAAAGTCCCGCCTATTTTTTTAAGGCGCTGCAGAAGCTCTATAAAAGTAGCCAGTCCGGAGCTGTCGATATAAGAAACCTGCGAAAAATCTACTATTATTTTCGTCGCCTTAGACTCGACAAAAGACTCAAAAGATTTACGAAGCTGCGGTGAGGTGTTTATATTAATTTCACCGCTTATATTGCAAATCGTTATTCCGTCTTTTTTTTCTTCAGTTATGTTCATGTTACCTCCTTAAATAACCATCAAATATCAGCCTTCAGCTGAAACTTATTTTAAAACGATTTTATCATCTTAATAGCGCTTCCGCCATCAGAAAACTGAACCGTGTCCATGAGTTTTTTTATGAGAAAAATACCCCTTCCTGAAGGCTTTTTTATGTTTTTCCCTTTTACCGGAGAAGCTACATATTTATAGTCGAAACCTTTTCCTTGGTCTTTTACCGTTATTTTTATGGCATTTTTTACGAGCCCGACATTTATCAAAACCTGTTTTTTTCTGTTTTCTTTGTTCCCATGTTTTATGGCGTTGACCACTGCTTCTTCAAGGCACAAACGAATATCAAACAGCACATCTTCCTTGATGCCTTTGGATTTTAATTTTTGAAAAATTTCCAGTGTAACAGGAAGAATATTTTTAAAATCGGAATTTATTTTATATTTTATATTCATCTATCGCGCATTAAAAGAGAGCTACGCTAAACTTATTTCTATAGCCTTGGTATTAATTACTGTATTATGTATGGGGCAATTTTTCATAAATCTTAGAAAAACTTCTTTTCCCGCCGCATCAAACTTTGCATCTGTATATGTTTTTATTTTTATATCCACTAAACGCGTAGGGGTATCCTTCGAAAGCTCGGCGCTTGCTTCAACTTGCAGCTTCTTAAATTCTATTGAATGCTGGGTGAGGTATTTCTTGGCATAAACACATACGCAGCTTGCAACGCTTCCCAGGAACATTTCCAGCGGGTTGGGGCCGCAGGATGCTTCTTTGTTTAAATCTACATAAATTTTTGTGCCTGAAGAAGAGAAATTAGCCAAAAATTTATCTTTTTCTTCTGCGGTTATTTCGACTTTTATTGCCATGGATGGTTTAAATAAAGCTTTCCTTTTGGTTGGATTATACCACTTTAGCGGAAATTTGCATTGTAATTTTTGGCTGGGCTGATTAACCAGTGCAAAAAAAAATAGAGCCGGCTAAATCTACAGTCGGCTCTATGCCCCCGTTTAATACGACCTTAAGCCTGGGTCACGGTTTACCGTGGCCCGGGTTTAGAAGGTCGGCTCGTCGCCTCCCCACCGTCCTTACCACTTAAGAAGATCTATCTTAAAACCCTCATTAGGATTTTCGACTTTGTATACAGGCTTCATCGAAGGCTTGTCATAAGGTGCAAGCCCAAAAGTAGCAACATCAGCTATACCGGACGCCCCTCTGGCCACGCCTGTGACAATGCCTTCTCCGAGCCCCAATGTAACACCTAGAAAAATATTATCCCTTTCGGATACTTCAGCCACTTTTTGCGGAACGTCCGCCCAGGAAGTAGTTGTGTTTATTATGCCAACCCCCATCTTTTCAACCGGAGTATCAACATAAGATTCGCTTCCAAGATCGAGATTTGTTGGCTGTTTTAAATTTGAACTCTGCGGCGTAGCTGGAGTTATTCGATAGGTATTGATTTCATTCATGGTTATCGGGTCTGCTGCTTTAGGCGCCTGCGCCTGCGCGTATGCTGCATAAGAAGTCATATTCATCGATAATAAAAAAACCAGGGTAAAAATAGCGCTTTTGCTCTTTCTCATTGGACACCTCCTTAAACGTTTTTTGGCCTAATCAGGCTTATGCGTATTTGTTCAAACAATTTTTTCTTTAAAGCTTCATCCGAATCAACGTTCTGCGCGGAAAGGCCTATTTCTTTCGAAAAATCAATAAGTGCGCGCAAAATTTCATTATAGGAAAGTTTATGTCCTGTTGAGAACAAAGCATCCTTTCCCAGTTTATCCAGGAATTCAAGCTCATCCCTATCAAGCATTGTTATGACCCGGTGCTTGATATTTCCTTGTTTTTCCATACCTTTGTTTTCCATCTTTGCCTCCTCTTTTCTATGTAAACCCCTTTTCGGGGACATAAAATAGAAAAACCCCCAGCAAAGCTAGGGGCTAAAAATAAAAAAACCTTGAGGCAAACTCAAGGTTACTCGTCCCTTTCTGGCGGCCAGGCTGCCCTTTTGGGGCCCTTTAGCTTTGCGTCCTCCGATTACTCGGAGTTTGCCTTTTTCAGTAGGTCAAATTGTCAATTTGTCACTTTTTCACTTTCCACTTTTGATATAACATATTTTTACACAAGTTTCAAGGTAAGAAAACCTAATAAAACCAATGGTTTTTTGATTTAAGAACTTGCGGGGAGATGGGTTGGCTCTTAGGACAGGTCTATTATTTTAAAGCGCAGGCGCTTCTTCTGGGAAAGCCTGCGCTTATCTTCTAGAATTTTACGTTTTAGCCGCGCAGGCCTCTTACGAAGCTGCCTTTTTATTTTTTCTACTTCCGCCCTATCTTTGCGAATTTGTTTTAACCGGTATGCCTGGATTTTTCCGGCAAGTATTTTTCTTGCCATATATCTATTGAGCGCCTGGGAACGTTCTTTCTGGCATTTAACTTCTATGCCGGTTGGAATGTGCTTTAAATAAACACAGCTTGAAGTTTTATTTACAAATTGCCCGCCCGGGCCGCTTGCCCTTATAAATTTTTCAATAATATCTTCTTCGCGTACGCCGGCCTTAAGCAGGGGGTTTTGCGGTTGTGAATCTTTTTTTGACATGAAATATTAAAATGCCTTAAGGTAACGGTCAATTCCCCATCGCGCCCTTTAGCGCGTTTTTCATCATGTCTTCCACTGAAGGCAATGCGAATTTCTCATAGCCGGAAGGCACTTCAAATAAACTATCGGGCTGCGATGCTACATTTATGTTTCTATACTCTACCTGCCAGCTTCCGTCTTCCGCAGCGGTTTTAGCAGGAATTCCCGAATCAGGCAATATCCATGTGAAAATGGATTCGGTTTTGCCTGCGTTCGTATAAACTATACGGTATTTATCGACTGCCTTTCCATCTAATGTTTCTCTTCCTATTAGTTTTCTTTCGATTTCACCGGGCATTTTATCGCTTCCGGCAACAACATTATTTGGAGCCATAGGCACTTCCATATATTTTTTTTGGTCAGGCATAAGCACCCAGGCTATATTTTTATCGATACGCGCAATTGTGGTAACGCCGTTTGCCTCCATTCTGGCTTTTTGTGGAGCGTTATAAATCTTTCCGGAAATCTGCTGGCCCATGGTACTTGAGCTAAAATCAGCGGAAAACTCCTGGGCGAAGATATTGCCGAAAAATCCCAGACAAAAAAACATAAAAATAAAAAACGTTTTTACTGTTTTATCCATAATTGCAAACCTCCTTAAGGTAGTAGAACTATTTTTGTAAACAAAAAATACTGCGGAAATCAAATCCCCGCAACCACTAAGATTGCGGGGACAATTGCATCATCGGAAATAAACAATGATAATTGAGAATAGTTAAATTATTTTTATAGCCTTTACCGGGCATATTCTTTCGCAACCCTTAAGCCCATCACAACGATAATCATCTTTGACTTTGCATTTCTTGCTTTTCGCATCAATAAAAAGAATCTTTGTTGGGCATAATTTAACGCATTTAGCGCAGCCAATGCAAAGCTTTTCATCAATAATAACAGTGTTCACCGGCATCTATTTTTTATTCGCTTTCGGGCAAATTACTATATCGGAAGAATCCCCTCTTTCAATCATATCCATTATCGGGTGCTTCACCATTGGCCCTTTCATATGCATTCCCATACGCATTCCCGGGCATCTATCCTTTTTAGCTGTCTTGTATACGCCGCCGGCAAAAACTAAGACTGTGGTAAGCCAGATAATCGCAACAATTATATAGCCGAAAATTTTTAGTGCCTGCGTTTTAACGTTTGTAAGCACAAGAAGAATGAAAAAGCTAAGGGACAATAAACCGATTATGGGGAAAAGTACAAATCCTATCGGACAAAAAGCTCTCACCATAACACCCTCCTTGATTTTAGAAGCGAATTACTGCTATCATGCCGCGGATAAACCACTCGAAGTAAATCCGCCTAAAGCCAAACGCTACGCTTCTGAATTTGTATTTTACCACTTTACTTGCTTTAAGCAATAATTACTACGTATGCAGTATTTCCTTTAAATCATTGTCCGGGGTAGTAATGGGCTTAATATTAAACTTCTCAACTAATACATTTAGTACGCCCGGGCTTACAAAAGCAGGCAAAGTCGGGCCCAGCCTTATGTTTTTGATGCCGAGGGAAAGAAGAGTAAGCAGAATGCACACAGCTTTTTGTTCATACCAGGAAAGAACCAGGGACAGGGGTAAATCATTAACACTGCACTTAAAAGCATCTGCCAAAGCAACTGCTATTTTTGTTGCGGAATAACTGTCATTGCATTGTCCGCAATCAAGGAGCCTTGGAAAAGGCCCTATCGAGCCTAAATCTAATCTGTTAAAACGGAATTTTCCGCAGGCTAAAGTAAGTATTATGCAGTCGTTTGGCACTTTCTGCGCAAATTCAGTATAATAGTTTCTTCCCGGCTTAGCCCCATCGCAACCGCCCACAAGAAAAAAATGCCTAACAGTTTTTGATTTAACTGCTGCAATTATCTTATCTGCCGCGCTTAAAACTGCGTTATGGCCGAAACCAACTGTTATTTCTTTCTCGACGGTATCTTCTTTAAACCCTCCCAGTTCTTTTGCTTTTTGTATTACGCGGCTAAAATCCTTTTCCCCGGCAATAGCAGCAATATGCTCTACATCAGGCCAGGCAACAAGCCCTGTAGTAAATATTCTATCTTTATAGGATATGCGGGGCTCCTGAATACAATTTGTAGTCATAAGTATCGCCGCCGGTATATTGTCGAATTCTTTCTGCTGATTTTGCCAGGCACTTCCGAAGTGCCCCGCAAGATGTTTATATTTTTTAAGCTCCGGGTATCCGTGGGCAGGAAGCATTTCAGAATGCGTGTAAATGTTTATTCCTTTATCTTTTGTTTGTTCGAGTAATTGTTTTAAATCATGGAGGTCATGGCCTGACACAATAATAGCCGGGCCTTTTTTAACTCCCAGCGTAACTTTTGTAGGCTCAGGATTACCTAAATATTTCGTATGCGCGCTATCCAGTATTTCTAGGCAGCGTAAGTTTACTTTGCCGAATTCCATAATTAAAGATAAATAATCGTTTGCATTTAATTTATCGTTTACCAGAGAAGAAAGCCCTTTATGGAAAAAAGCATTTACTTCTTCGTCTGTTCTGCCCAAAATAGCAGCGTGGTCGGTATACGCAGCCATGCCTTTTAGGCCATACAAAAGTATTTCGCGTAGGCTCTGCGTATCCGCGGAAATTGCGGCAGATATAACCTGCGTAGATTTGCCCTGCTCAATCAGCTTATCGATAGAATCCTGCGGTTTAAAATCTGCTGCTGCGGGAAGTTTTTCCGGAAAATCTTTGCCTTTTGTATTTTTATATTCCTGCAGAAATAATTTTTTTATTCTTTCCTTTGTCTCATATGCCTTATAAACTAATTCGGCTATTTTTTCGCCGGAGAAGTTTACGTTGGTAACGGTAGTAAACAAGCCTTCTGTGACAAATATATCGGCGTCTTTATCTTTTATGTTCAACCCGCGGGCTAAATTAGCGTAAACAGAAATACCTTCCAAAGCGTAAACCAAAACATCCTGCAAAGTTGCCACATCCGGTTTTTTACCGCAAACTCCGCTTATGGTGCATCCTTGCCCTTTTGCTGTTTGCTCGCACTGCCTGCAAAACATAGCCATACAATCCTCCTTCTTAAACAATTCCTCCCTGTAAAGAAATCGTATAGTCCTTAATAATTATGTTTTTCCCGCTTTGGGTAACTCCTTGCTGCACAATATTAACCAGGCCAAAACAGCAGGGCACTTCCATATGCACCAGAGTAATTGATTTTATATTATTATTTTTAAGAATCCGGGTTATCTTTTCAACGTATGCTTCATTTGAATCATCAAGCTTCGGGCAAAAGATTATAAGAATTTTTCCCTTGAGAAACTTATTATGAAAATTAGCGTAACTAAACGGCACACAATCCGCAGCGAAAAGTAAATCCGCGTCATTAAAATAAGGGGCATCGGGATTAAGCAAATGCAGTTGTATCGGCCATTGATTAAGCTGAGACTCGGTATAATCTGCTGCGCTAGGATTATGCGTATGCGTTTTTTTGCGTAAATCAGCCATTTTCATCCCCGGGCAGCCGCTATGATGCGAATGTTCTGTATTTTCCGGTTTCATTTCTATACCTCTTTCTTTTAAAAAATTAACTGCTTCTCTTAGATACTCTTCCTGATTGTGTTCTGCTAAATGTTTAAGATGCGCGGCTGTTACATCTTTGCCCTGCTTTATTATATTTTCCATCACCTGCCGTTCGCTATAAGCAGTTGCCTCTCTTTCTTCTATGGAAATTGCAGCCTGCGGGCATTTCCCAAGGCAGGCGCCAAGGCCGTCACAGAATAAATCGCTTATAAGGCGGGCTTTTTTATTTATTATTTGTATTGCCCCCTCGGGGCAGTTCGGAATACAAAGCCCGCAGCCATTACATTTTTTCTCGTCAATTTTTATGATTTTTCTTTTTGGCATGATTATACGAATGAAGCCAGATTAATTTCGCTTAGTTCATTTATCACATATTTTTCGATATTTCTTATTTTCTTTCTTAAAGGGCATATACTTGTATTGGGGCATTTCATTTTGTGAAGAGTGCATTCATTTAAATTAATTCCGCCCTGAAATATTTCCATTAAATCAGTAAGATATATATCCTTTGGCTGTTTTGCCAGGACAAACCCTCCGCCTATGCCTTTATACGAAATTAATATCTTTTCTTTATTTAAAACCTGAAGGATTTTTCGTAAAAATGGCTTTGGGATCTTCAGCCCCTCCACTAATTCAGGAACGCAAACTTTTTTATTTTTCTTTTTAGCTATAAAGCATATAGCTCTTAATGCGTAATCCGTATCGCGGGTAATAAGTTTCATTTCTTTATTCCTTTATTTTTAAAAACAATAATTGGTTTTCTTTCTTTAAATAAGATTGCCGCGGAAACGGCAACATATTAAAGAAGCCAGCACCGCAGGCCTAAGCGCAGAGGGGTTTCGGGAAGTGCTTCGCGGCTTGAGGCCTGCAGTGTAAAAAGGCAGTTTAAAGTCTTACCCAGGACAAAGTACGGCAACCTTCCTTGCAGTGGGTTACCGGCCTGATTAGCCAGCGTATATAAGTTCTTGCCATATGTCACCTCCTTTTATACTTAAATGATACCATATTAGTATCATTTGTCAAGTAAAAAATTTATTTTTTTTAGTTAAAGTGCTGGCCTTGTTTGAAGGGTAAAATCAAGGCAGGCTACAGACGTAAAAAGCCCGTGATGGTATTATGGATTAAGCAACGCCTGGGAATTGATATTATAAAATATCAACCGCCATGACTCGCCGTATTGTTTCAAGGTAAAACTTTCTACTGCAGCGCCTTTTCCTCTAGTTGTCGTATATTGAATATTAAAATATGTTCCGTCAGTCATATAATTTAATTTCCAGGCTCCTTTCTTAATATCTTTTATTTTCCCTAGTTTTTGATAAACACTTTTCATCATTTTTTCAAAATTTTCATAGCTGATAGAATTTCTGAATTTTTCGTCGGTCAATTGGTTATATATATATCCATAATTTTGGTTATCTAACTGTTTATAAAAGTCATCAATGAAATTTTGGGCTGTTGGCATCATTTTGTTCGCCTGAAAGAACGCAAAACCGCAAAAAGCTATGAATACAACTATAGACAGAAGAAATACCAGCCCTAATCCGATTAGAATTTTTTTCATTGTTTCCTCTTTTTATTTATTTTATCAAAATAAAAACCCCTTTGCAATGCACTACGCAGAAGGTTAAAAAACAATGACTGGTTGATGGTTGAATTGATATGAAGCTTTATTAATAATTCTCCGCTAAAACTTCGTAAAATGCCTGGGGATGTTTGCAGGCCGGGCATTTGTCAGGCGCTTTATCAGACTCAACAACGTACCCGCAGTTTATACAGTGCCATTTTACCGGTTTTTTCTTTTTAAAAACCTCTCCGCTTGCGATATTGTTTATCAACTTTCTATAGCGGGTTTCGTGAAACATTTCTACTTTTGAAATCTGTTCAAAGGAAGCTGCGATTTCGTTAAAACCTTCCGCTTTAGCTGTTTTTGCAAAGTCGGAATAAAGAGTTGTCCACTCAAGGTTTTCCCCTGCTGCAGCGGCCTCAAGGTTTGCCTTTGTATCTTTTATCATTCCTGCCGGGTAGCTTGCCGTAATTTCAACATCCGAGCCTTCCAGGTATTTGAAAAATACCTTGGCGTGCTCTTTTTCGTTCTCCGCGGTTTCTGTGAAAATATTTGCAATCTGCTCAAAGCCTTCCTTCCTGGCTGCGCTTGCAAAATATGTATAGCGGTTCCTTGCCTGCGATTCTCCGGCAAAAGCCGCCAGCAGATTTTTTTCGGTTTTGCTTCCTTTTATTGATTTTGTCATATTACCTCCGATTAAACTATTTCTTTAGGTAGGCTTTTATTATTTTTACTTCAGAAACCGGTTTGTCGGATGAATCTGTTTCTGCATTCTCTATTGCCTGAACGATATCCATGCCTGATGTAACTTCCCCGAAAATTGTATGCTTCATATTAAGCCAGGGAGTTGCTACAGTTGTAATAAAAAACTGGCTGCCGTTAGTATTCGGCCCTGCATTAGCCATGGCAAGAATACCGGGTTTATCAAACTTAACGCTTGGGGATACCTCGTCTTCAAAAGGCTTTCCCCATACTGATTTTCCGCCCATACCTGTTCCTGTAGGATCACCGCCCTGAATCATAAAATCCTTTATTACCCTGTGAAAAATAAGGCCGTTGTAATAGCCTTTCTCAACAAGCTTTGTAAAATTTTCACAAGCCTTAGGCGCCACTTCCGGCATAAGTTTAATTTCAATGTTTCCCTTGTTAGTTTCTAAAACTACTGTTTCATCCATAGAAAATGCCTCCTTGCTAAAGCCAGCGATAAACAATCCAAGAATAAGTGCAATAATTAACTTTTTCATCCAGCACTCCCTCCTTTTTTACACAGATAATTATAAAATTCCAAGCTCCAACCACCAAATTCCAAATAAGTTCCAAATTCCAATTTCCAAATGACCAAAACAGATTTCGTTTAGAATATTGGAATTTTTGTCATTGGAATTTATTTGGGATTTGGAATTTGTGATTTGGAATTTCATATCTCCAATCATCCGTGTGATATTTATACCTTTTTTAAATAAAAAAGCAACTGATTTTTTCATGCTTTTTTAAGAAATGAAAGCAATGCTTTCATTATATCAAGGGGTTTTGGCGGGCAGCCTGGAATGTGGAAAGTAACGGGGATTATATTTTTAACACCTTTTTCGGTGTAATAAGCTTCTTTAAAAATTCCTCCATCAAGCGCGCAATGCCCAAGAGTAATTACAAATTTAGGCTGCGGCATTGCCTCATATGTTTTCTTAAGGGCAAGAGCCATATTCTTGGATACAGGACCTGTTACAAGCAGACAGTCAGCGTGCCTGGGGGATGCGACAAAGCTTACGCCGAATCTCTGTATGTCGTATATAGGGTTGGTGGTTGCAATTATTTCCGACTCGCACGCTCCGCAGGAACCGGTATCAACCTCTCTTACGTGCAAAGACCTTGAAAATTTTTCCTGTATAATCTTTTTAAGCTCTGCGCCAACTATTTCTAGTTCTTCGCCTAAAACAAAGTTTTTATCCAGCGGTTTGGTCACAATTCCTTTTAAAATTCTGTTTTTAAGTATTCTCATATTTTAAAGCCTTCTGTCCTTTATAAATCGTTTCCTGAATAGGACAAATCAAAACTTTTATTGCAAAGCGGAAAATCAGGAATGATATCGCCTAAAACGCAAAAAGATAATGCCTGCCAGTTAAGAAACGACGGGTCTGTGATTTTGCACCTTTCAATTAAGCCTTCTTTATTAATTTTAACCCAATAAGTAAGCGCTCCCCGCCAGGCTTCAGTGAAACCCAAAGCAAACCCTTCCTTTATATTATAGCTATTCTGCGCTGCTGCCTGGGGCGTAATCCTGTCCAAAAACCAATAAATAAGCTTTATTGATTCTTCGAATTCGGCAAGACGCATATTAAGCCTCGCCAAACAATCCCCTGTCTCCTGTTTTATAGGGTTAAAATCAGCTTTTGCGTATATTCCCGGAAAGTCTTTTCTTAAATCAACTGCTATGCCGCTTGCCCTTGCTGCGAGCCCGGTTGCACCCAAATCTTCGGCAGTTTTTTTCTTCAATACGCCGGTTCCATCAACCCTATCCATAAAAGAAACGCTCGACAGTAATATCTCTTTGATCTCCTTAAAATCTTTGTAAATTTTCTTTAATGACTCGCGCAAGGCCTGCGTTTTATCTTTGTCCCAGTTAATTGCAATTGCGCCTATCGAGTTTACGTTCTTAAGATAACGGTTTGATGTAACTTTTTCGTTTAACTGTAATATATTTTCTTTGATTATCGAAGCTAGGCTTGCCGGGAAACTAAAACCGACATCAACGGCAATTCCCCCTATATCATTTATATGGTTATACATTCTTTCCAGTTCCAAAAATATTGCCCGAAGCATACGGGTATTTTCTGATACTTCAATACCGGCTATTTTTTCAACTGCACAGGAATACGAAAGGCTGTTGGCGAAACTTGCATCACCGCTTAAGCATTCACTGATTCGTAATGCATCGTAAACGTTCTTTCCCTCAAAAAGCTTCTCTATTCCTCTATGCGTAAACCCCAGCCTTATTTCCAAATTTATGATTGGTTCGCCCGCACAACTAAAATGAAAATGCCCAGGACCGATTATTCCGGCATGCACAGGCCCCACAGGGACTTCGAAAATACCTTCGCCTTCAACTTTATTAAAAACATAATCCTCTGTTTTGCCGGGAGCTTCAGGTTTATTAAAATCTTTCCTCAAAGGATATGCTCCCTTAGGCCAAATTTCACTATGCAGGCGAAGCGGCCTTACGTCGGGATTACCTACCGGTTCTATACCGAACATTTCTTTTATCTCACGCTCAAACAAGCTTGCGGAATAAATTTCTTTTGCGAGAGAATTAAACTTCGGGTTATCCTGGGTTATTTCTGCTACGACAAAAAACCATTTTTTGTATTTAGCGCTCATAACTGAGCAGTAAATTTCAAATATTCCTTTCTCCTTTCTTACGTCGAGCGCAAACAAAGAAGCAATTGGCGAAGATGTCAGTTTATGCAAAGCCAAACAGATATTTTTGAAATCATCGAGCTTCACCTTAAGATAGACTTCATCGTCACGCAATAAAAACAGCGAATACTCTATGCCAAGCTTTTCGCTTATTTCTTTTAATATTATTTTATAATCCATAATTGCCTTTTAGTATCTCTAAAGCGCTCAAAATTATTTTATTCAAAAATACCGGAACCTTTATTCCAACCGCGCACATAAGAATCAACAGGAATAAAAAGGAAAGTTTAGTGCTTAATGTTTCGCTGCCTTCTTTAAGCTCCTGCGGCTTTTTACCGAATAGGATCCGGCTTAAATGATAAACAATTGCGCCGAATATTACGGCAAGCAAAGCGATGAGCAACGCGCAAATAAAATACCTGCCCTGGGTAAACCCAGAAATCAGAATGAGTAATTCGCTGAAAAATATTGAAAATGGCGGCATACCGGAAATTGCAAACATGCCCAGAACAAGCATAACGCCGCAAAATGGCATTGCGGATAAAACGCCTTTTATTACGTTTAAATTATCTTTTTTATATTTCTTAACCACCCGCGCGGCTCCGAAAAACATAAATGACTTGGTTACTGCGTGGTTAAAAATATGTAAAAGCGCCCCATACCAACCAAGCCCGCCCAGGCCTAAGCCTGTTACAATAACGCCGACGTGCTCTATGCTGCTATAAGCAAGAAGGCGTTTTATGCGCTTTTGAACCAGAATAAATCCGCAGGAAATAATTAAAGAAATTATTCCAAACAGAATAAAAAGATTTGATGTGTAAGCTACTCCCACACAATTATTTGTTATCACGGCAAAACGCAGTATCGCATAAATTGCGGTCTTAAGTAAAACTCCGCTAAGCATGGCGCTTACAGGCGAGATTGCCTGGCTGTGCGCGTCAGGAAGCCAGGTGTGCATTGGGGCAAGGCCCGCTTTTGTGCCGTAGCCTACCAAAATAAATAAAAAAGCGATCTTAACTGTATTTGCGTCCAGGATTTTTGAGAACGGAACTATTTGCTGCCAGTTAAGTGTCTTGGCGAGGCCAGCACTTGAAACTGCATAATAAAATATTATTGTCCCAAGCAACGCAAAAATAATTCCAACCGAACAGATGATAATATATTTCCAGGCAGCTTCTATCGAGGTTTTATTGCTGTAGAAACCTACCAGAAAAGTAGAAGCTAATGTTGTAAGCTCAATGCCTACCCAAACCATTCCGAGATTTGCAACCATAGGAACCAACAACATCGAAAAAGAGAAAAAATTAAAAAGCGCATAATAAAACTTCGCTTTCTTCTCTTTTATGTTCCCGGCAGAAACATCTTTGTCAATATAATCTATTGAAAACAGAGCGGCAGCAAAAGTAACAATAGTTATAACAAAGATAAAAAATACGCTAAGCGCATCAATGTAAAACAAATTAAAAAGATTTAGGGGCAGGCTGGAGGTAATTGCGAAATAAAAAGAAGCTGCCATCACGCTTAAATGTCCTATTGCATTTATCCGGCCAAGCGCTTTCAAACTTTTTGCAAAAAAAGAGATTGCGGCAAGCATAATAGGAACTGCCAAGATATAGAATAGAATCATAGATTTAACCCCTGAGATTGCTTAATTTATTTACGTCTATATGGGTAAACAACGCATTTATTTTGTAGACAAAAATCCCAAGAATTATCACGCTTATAAAAACATCCAGGAATATTGACATCTCAACCAGAAAAGGCATCCCTTTGCACATTGTAACCGCAAGAAGAAACAGGCCGTTTTCCATAACCAGAAGACCTATAATCTGGGTAATGGCTTTAAGCCTAAAAATCATTATAAAAAGGCCTGTGAGGACAACGCAAAGGGTGAGCGCGAAAGTAGCGCTTTGCATTTTATCCGTAAAATTCATAACCTTAAAAGCGAAGAGGTATGAAAGATAAGTCAATATAAGCACAACAAAAATTGAAAGCTGCGGGTTTAAAAAAAGGCCCAAATTTTCATTTACCTGTATTTTCCTGCTGATGCCTGAAAGAAAATTTGGTATCAGAATTACCTTAAGCAGTAAAATTAAAACCGCAACCACATAAACGGCTGTTTCTTTCTCGTGAAAAGCAAAACTTACGGTAATTAAAAATAAAAGCAGTGATTGCAGCCTAAAGCCGGAAACTAATGCAGGAAGGCGCTTTACAATAACCATATAATAGGTAACGAGAAGGATTAAAATAAGGAAAATATAATTATGCATTTATACTCCAAGGGCGGCCATTATAATTGCAATTAATGCGAGAACAAAAGAAAAGGAAAAGAAATCTATTGCCCTAAAAAGCCGCATTTTTGCCAAATTGACTTCGATAAAAGAAACAAGAACGCATAACACAAAAAGTTTAGCCAGATAGCCGGCAAATACGGTAAAATTATTCACTAATCCGCAAGATAAAAATGCCGGCAGCAATATCGTTCCTATTAAAGAGAAAAATACAATCTGCTTTATATAAGAAGCAATTTCAATTAAAGCAAGGCTTCTTCCGGAATATTCCAAAACCATGGCCTCATGAATCATTGTAAGCTCTAAGTGCGTTTCCTGGTTGTCAATCGGTATGCGCGAGGTTTCCGCCAATATGACCATAAAAAGGGAAACTGCCGCAATTATTGTTGAAAGCTTAATTGCATATAAAGAATTAATTGCCGAAAGATTGGTTGTGCCAAGATTAAGTGATATGGCGAATATTGCAAGGATTGCGGCTGGCTCTGCAAAGCTTGATATAAACATTTCGCGTGAAGAGCCCATTCCTCCAAACGAGCTGCCCGTATCAAGTGCGCTAAGCGCCAAAAAGAATCTGCCTAAAGAAAACAAAAACACAAGCAAAAGCAAATCCCCCGCTTTACAGCCTGATATAAAAACAGGGACCATAAAGGCGGCCGTAATGGTTGAAGCAAGCACTACGAAAGGGGTTACCCTGAATATCCAGGAAGCTGTTTCGGAAATTACTTCTTCTTTCGCAAAAAGCTTTGCAATATTGTAGTAGGGCTGGAATATGCTTGGGCCTCGCCTAAACCTTAAATTGTTTTTTATCTTGGTAATTACTCCGGAGGCAAGCGGAGAAATTGCCGATAACACAATAACCTGTAAAATAATTAAAATTATTTTAACCATTTAATCGTCCTCTCTATCCCCGTCAGAATGCTTTCATGAATATAATCAGGGCTATTATGGTCACAAAAATATACGAGATATACAAATGAATGCTGCCGGGCTGCAGCCTTCTCATAAACCGCGCAAGGCTAAGAATAATGCCCAATAAAGGCGCATAAATATATTTCCCGAATACGGGTGTTGTGAATGTCTCATATTTGAAAGTTTTCACGTGATAAAAAGACTCTCTGATTTTTTCCGTCTTTTTGTATGGCAATAAAAAGAAACTAAAAGCAATCCTGAAAGGCTTTGAGAACGCGGTTGCACTGTACTCATTACGCGAGTTAAGCTTATAATACCCGCAATCCCAGGTGTTATATTTTTTCGCCTTTAATTTTCCTGCAAAAATAAAAATTAAAACAACGGCTGCAACAAAGGCTATAAGCATAAACGCAACCAAAGGCAGCGAAACAGCAGTATTATTGCCGGCTATAAGCGTCAAATTATTGGGGCTGAAATTTACATTCAAAGCTTTAAGCCCCAAAGCGCTTTTCGAAATTAAAAGCAGGTTTTTAAAAATAATTGCGGAGAAAAGCCCGAATACGAAGGTAAGGGTGCTTAAAATGCACATGCTTAGTTTCATGGAAAAAGAAACTTCGCACGCCTCTTTTGCTTTGTTGCTTCGAGGCTGCGCCAAGAAAGTTACCCCAAATGCTTTAACAAAACATGCCGCAGCCAGGCCGCTCGTTAAAGCTAAAGCTGCCGCGCATAAGCTTAAAAAAACCTTAATGCCGCTGGTTGAAGCAAGTGCGCCCTGGAAAAATGCCTGTAAAGTAAGCCATTCGCTGACAAACCCGTTTAAGGGAGGCAGCGCCGATATAGCCATAGCGCCTATAAGAAAAGCCGCTGACGTGTAAGGCATTTTCTTGATAAGGCCGCCCAGCTTTTCTATGTCGCGCGTTCCTGTTGCTTTGTAAACGCTGCCCGCACATAAAAATAGCAGCCCTTTGAAAATTGCGTGGTTAATAAGATGATACAGGCCTGCCGCCAATGAAAAAACTGCCAAAACAGGAAGATTAATCTTTAAGAAAACCATGGAAGCACCCAGGCCAAGCAGAATTATTCCGATATTTTCTACGCTATGGTAAGCAAGTAATTTTTTTAAATCGTGCTCCATAAGCGCATAAATTACTCCGACCACGCAGGAAACAGCCGCAAGCACCAGTATAAGATTGCCCCACCATAGATAACCAACGCCTAATATAAAAATAATAAATCTGATTATTCCATAAATTGCGGTTTTAATCATCACGCCGGACATGAGGCTTGAAACATGGCTTGGCGCCTGCGGATGCGCCTGGGGCAGCCATATATGCAAAGGAACAATGCCTGCTTTCGTTCCAAAACCTATGAGCAAGAATACAAAAACCAGCGTTTTTGCCGCAGGCGAAAGTGTGCCGGAAGCTGCTTTTAAAACGCCGAAATCAAAGGAACCTGCGTGTTTATATAAAATCAAAAAAGCAAGCGTGATAAAAGCCGTTCCTATATGAGTCATTACAACATAAGTGGTACCGGCGGATTGCGACTTTTCGCTTTTTTCATCAAAGACAACCAGAAAATAGGAAACAAGCGACATCAGCTCCCAGCAGATAAGAAAAACTAAAGCATTATTTACTGTTACGACAAGAAGCATCGAGACGATGAATAGAATAAAAAGAAACCAGTTGTAAAGTATTTTCCCTTTTGAAAAATGGCCTTTTAAATAACCCAGGGAATAAATGCCTGAAGGAATAGAAATAAGCAGTATCGTTGCCAGAAAAAACAAAGAAAGCCCGTCATACAAGAACCCTAAATGCAGATTGAAAATGTTTGTCATTTTTATGGATTATATGTTAAAAGCGCTCTGCTTGAGGCTTTTTGCGGTCCAACGGAAAACCTTAATAAACTAAATACCTGGATGAATCCGCCTGCGCCATTTGTTAAAGAATCAGAAACCAGGAATAGCTTTGGCGGATTATCCGCTGCCATTTATAAATATTTTATCCTGGTTACGTCCGCCGAAGCGCGTTCTATTCTTATTTTCCGGCAAAATGCGAAGGCGGATAAAAAATTGAAATATTGTATACCTTGGGGTTAATATGTCAAGGACAAAAGAATGGTCTTTTCTACGCTTCTGCAATTAAGCCAGGCTTCTATTCCGGAACCAGGAGAGCTTATTTTTACTAATTCTTTCTGGCTGCCCCAGGGCAGCTCCTTAAGGTTTATGCCGAGAAATGAAATCTTTTTAGTGAGGTTATAGATGAATGCCTGCATTGCGCCTAAAAAGCAGCCGGAAAAAATAATGGCGTCAATACCGCCCATTATGGCAATACCTTCGCCTATATATTTAAGAATCTGGCTCTGGTATATTTCAAAAGCCAGATTAACATGGCTGTCGTGGCCGTATAATTTGACAAACTCTTCAAAACTTAGGTCATACCCTGTAAACCCTTTAAATCCGCTGTCATTTTTTAAAATTTCATCTATTTTAAAAAGCGAATACTTGGCCTTATCTATAAGATAAAACACTATCCCCGGGTCTAAATCGCCGCAGCTTGTCCGCGACATAATCCCCTCTAGCGGAGTGTAGCCCAAACTTATAGTTAAAGGTGTACCCTTATCTATCGAACACACTGTTGTGTGTTTATCCAAAAC
>Ga0265297_10004104_pt1 | contig 24538 bp, 14 predicted proteins | sample Munlanlwell13791_FD_192502 | JGI IMG/M metagenome (GOLD analysis project Ga0265297, IMG submission 192502) | Leachate microbial communities from a municipal landfill in Southern Ontario, Canada - Leachate well 137-91 | ecosystem: Engineered > Solid waste > Landfill > Unclassified | place... | reverse complement strand
TCTCTCTAGTGATAATGGCGCTTCTGGCTATGAAACTTGTGCCACTATTGAATCTTGTTGGTCTGGAGCCCCAACAACTACCGCTAAGGTAATTGTTTCTGTTAATACTAATACTCAAGAGGGAGGAGATAATTTTTCTTTGAAGTTCCGTACTCATATCCCTGCCAACTCTAATCCGTCTGTCCCCGAGGATTGGTATACCGCTACGACTACTATTACTGCAACCCAACTCTAAACTTCGTATGATCTGTTTTAGAATTTTTTTTGTTACTTTTGCTATTTTAGTGGCAGGTTTTGCCTATGGGGCGACACAAGATTTGATCATTCGAACAAATGTCTATAGCCTGAGAAGTGTCTATATCAAATGGGCAGTTCCTGAGGGGAGAGTTGGTCTTGCTGGCACTAATTGGGACACCTTGTATTATTTAACAGTGAAGGATCCTAGCGATAATTCAATTCTTTTCTCGACCACGACGCTATCCCAGACTGATATCGAGGGCAAGGATCTGACAGCTATTCCTGTCCCTAATGTCGGGAGTGGGGCTTATAATTTCTATATTAAAGGTCACCAGAGTTTGACCAAGAAGCTAAGCAATATCTCTTTGCTTAGCGGTTTAAGTCAACTTAATTTTACTCAAGCTGACAATTCGGCAACCCTAGGATCCCTCCTTTTGCTCGCTGGGGACATTAGTGGCTCCACCTCTTCGCCCTCTACGATGGGTGACGATGTTATTAATGCTGTGGACCTCAGTATTATGCTAAACAGTTTAGACGACGACGACCCGACTACTCGTGGTCTTCGCCCTAATCTTAATCAGGATCCAGTCGTTAACTCGGTAGACATGAGTTTGCTTCTCAATAACTTAGATAAAGAAGGGGATATCTAATAAAAGGATTACTTTATCAGTCTCCAACCCTCAGCCTCTTTGATCAATTGATAGAGGTTATTTTTGTTGTTGGCTGTTAGTGTGATTTGCATAACCCTGGTAAAACTTAGGTCGTAATCTTTGCTAATCCAGCGGTCGGCTAATTGAACATTTCTAATCTTTAGTTCCTGGTCAGTTGTATTGTTTGTCTTGAAGATGCTATTTTTTTGTATCTTTGCATAGTCTTCTGGAGTTATTTTATTTTTTATTTCAGTAGCAAGATACTCATAGGTATCGCTAGTTTGGCCTCGGGCTTCTAGATCGATAATTCTAGTTAAAGTGTTATATAGTTCTGGATCGAAATAGATATCCATTTTTTTGCCGGTTGAACCGGCTGGTGGGATAATGGCCAGAGCCCTAATTAGAGTTGGGGCCGTTAATCTAATTCCTGAGATTGTCGAAACTTGGCCGAAGATGTATTGGCCAGAGCCCGAAGTTCTTAGTGTGGTGTTGCCATTCGTAAGATCAATATTTGCGACACCTTGTCGGTTGACAGGATCTATTATTCGTCCAGAGAGGCTAACTGTAGAGGCGGTTTTTGCTAGTGGTAATAAGCTCCCGAAGAAAGTATCTCTGATATTAGCGAAGAAGAGAACGGTGGTGATTAAGCTAACAAAGATAAGAGCAAGGATTATAACAGGTAGTTTGCTTAGTGACAGGCGAGAGATTGCTAAGCGAACAAGACCCGCTATTAAAATAATTGTTGCCAGTAGTGTTATTAGTTTCAACCAGAGAGGCAGAGGATCTTGATTTGTTGTTGTCGTACGATTAAAGACTTCAGTTAGGATTGTTGGTTTTTGTGATTGATTAATATTTGTTGGGCAGGCAGGGCAGGTTGAAGTAGAACAAGTTTCCTCACTTGGGGTGCCCGGGGTAGTTATAGTTATTGTTCTTACGGGAGTTTTGGTGGCAAACTTAGGCGCCATTATAACCTCTGAGCCATAAGTCTCGGTGGAATCGTTCCTCGTAATTGGACGGAAGTAATATACTTCACCAGCTTTAAGTCTGGTAACTTCTACTGCGTGATAAGTAGAGTTAGAATTTATTTCTGGAGTTGAAAATTGGTATCCGTAGTTTGGCTTAGGGCCAACTATTGTTTGCGGGGCTGTGCCATAAACTACTCGACTAGTGCTAGGTAATGTTGAGTACCAAGTGATAAGAACTGTCGATTCGTTAACTTGAGTTGCTGAGGTGCTGTTTGGTCTAACGATTAAGACGATAGAGCCACTACTCCCGCTTCCTCCCGAGGAAGACGAACTTCCGCCTGTACCCGTACATTTGCTTAAGCTGGCGTCCCAAGTTGTGTTAGACCCACAGAAGGATGACCCCGAGGCGAGGCAAGCGCCTCCCTCAACTGTAGCGGTATAGGCAACTCGCTCCATTAAGTTGCCGGAGTTGTCTCTGGTATAAATAATTACCGGGATACCCTCGCCAGCGACAAAGTCTTCGCTTGGTTTAAGGGTGAAGGTGCAATCTCTATCTCCACTAGTACAACTATAAGTGGTAGTGTCTCCACTATAATTACCACCAGCAAACTTAAGACTACTCGCAAAATTTATTTTAGTGCCGGTGTTCGTGACGGAACCGGAGCCCCCACTTAGAGTATAGTAATAGCCATTGAGATAGATAACCGTATTTGCCAAATCGATACCGGTGCCGTCATCTTTAATATGGAAAGAGATGCTATCGTCCACGGATATTGTCTCGTCATCGTCTGGTGCTTTAGTATCGACAAAAGGAGTGTCACTATCCGAAGTGGTAAAGGTATAAATATCCGTTACCATCACATTGGGAACACCAGATAAGTCTTGGCAATCATGAATATTTACAGAGACGGTCTCGTTCTGTTCGAAGGGGGTGACGGGATCAATTTCGAAATGATAGCCGTAATTAATAGAGCTTACTGTTACCCCCGTGGATCCTTGCTGGTAAGTCGTCGAGGTAAAGCTGGGAGAAGAAATAGTAATAGCGCAAGTGCTAACGTCGACCCCTGTGCCGGAGACATTAGCACTTTTCTTATCAACAATGTCGAAATCGATGTTGGTGTCTATGCTAATACCGGTGGAGCTTGCCGCTGGAACTTTATTTTGGACGGCTGGTCTTACTGTGTCGCTCTCGGTGGTGAAGCTGTAAGTTGTTGTAGCTAGGTCGTTTGGTCCATTAGTGTCTCCAAGTTGGTTTTGGTTAGATGAGGCATAGTCACGGAAGCCACTAATTTGTACTGTATAGTCTGTGTCATACTCCCAATGACGGTTGTCGCCGGGAATAGATAATGGGGATAAGGGAGAGATGTCTGTGGCGCAGAGATTTGTACCCCAAGTCCCCGAACAAGAAAAACTCGTATTGGCAGTGTAACTACTTGTCGCTGTCTGATCGGAGATGAGTATTGAATCGGCTGTCATTGAGGTATTGACGCCAGTACCAACTCCAGTGTTGTCGCCAGCGCCATTTTTGCTGTCACGTAGATCGAAGGTGAAAGAGGTATCGACATCGACACCTGAGGCTCCGTTGGTTGGGTCTGGGTTAGTCACATAAGGGGCCTTGGTATCGGCCCAAATGTGGAGGTTGAAATTTTCTACCTCCTGTAAGATATCGGTACCTAGGTAAGAGATATTGCTTTCTGTTGTACTGCCGATAATACCTGTGTTTATTGTGATGGTGTCGGGAGAGTTAATTCCATAATTAGCTTCGGTTGGTTTAAGGGCGGTGAAGTCAACCGAACCAAAACCAGCCGATCCACTTAAGCCAGAAGAAATAGCGGAGATATTAAAGCCCGTTGATTTTATTCGCCCTGAAGTAATTGTCTGCCCTGACCAGCTCGAGAAGTAAGTTCCCGTCGTTATATTTGATGATGAGAAAACAGTGGTATCATAGTCAATCCAGATATTCGAAGCATTGGTATGCTCAGACTTAATCTGAATATCTGTGGTAAAGGTCTGCCCGACATAGAAATAGTTATAGTCGCTAGCACTACCTGTGCCACCATCGCCAGTCTCGTCATATCCGGTAGAGGGACTTACTAGTAGCTGGAACCAGTTGTTTGATGTTGGGCTAGCCCCATAGACAAGAGATGAGAAAAGAAAAAAACTCAAGACGACAAAGACAAAACTTGATATTTTTCTAAACCTTATCATAAAAAAAGAGAACAGAATTATTATTCTAAATTATGTATTATTATTTTAACATAACGAAGGGCTGGATACTACTTTGCATTTGCCCTATAATTGAACTAACAATGTCGCAACTTAGAATTTATAAAATCTTATTTTTGATAATTACTTTTGTTCTAATCAATGGGTTTATCCCTTGTTTATTGATGGCTTCTTCTGGCGCCAGCCTAGAAGTTGACACTATTATTCAAGTCTTGCCACCAACAAATCTAAAAGTTATTATTCTTTCTGGTAATTACGCTCACTTGTCTTGGGAAGATTTAGATCCCAACATCATTGGTCATTATATTTATCGTAATGATGTGCGTCTGACTAGTGTGAGTGGGGCGTCCTATCTAGACCAGAGTTTGTCTCCTGGTGTTAGATACAATTATCAAATATCAGCTTATGATATTCATGGCAATGAGTCAGAGCTAACCCTCCCTGCTTCTATTAAAACTCCGCTTACTGCTATCGCTCCAGGAGAAAATCCCTTGTTTGATAAATTCAAATTTTTACTAGATAGCGACAAGGTTTCTATTGATAGCCCCTTCCTTGGTGATTATGGGCAGCCTGACGACGTTGTTAATTTATCTCTTAATGCTCAAAACAAAAATATCCTTATATCTTGGAGTAATCCTCGAGACTTTGCTAATGTCTATATTGTCCGTTCCCCGAAATTTTATCCCGAAAGTCGTTTCTCTGGACTACCTTTATGGCAAGGTCGGACGGTTGATTATCTAGATAAGGATGTCGAATTTGATAAGAACTATTATTACGGCATTTTTGTTTGTAAAGAAAATAATATATGTTCACCCGGGGCTTATGTTGTGGCAAGGTTAGGCCAGAAAGGGGATTTACTTCTTACCTCAACGACGACTCTTAATTTGGCCAAGCGCACTTGTGATAAGAAGGTTTTAGAAACCAACAAAAGTTTTTTTGTCTCTCTTTCAGATCATCTACCTTTTCGTGAGGTTCGCCTCCATATTCTCCGCTTAACCCAGAGTAATAAGACCCTCGCAATTTATAAAATGTCTGATGATGGTAAGGGAAACTTCTTAACTTCTGATCTTAGATTAACTACCCCCGGTATTTATTATTATGAGATAGAGAGTTATGATATTTATGGGGCAGATAGGAAGAGTCTAAGTTGTGGAGAAATTACGGTCACTGAAAGTAACTCAGAGAGTAAGAGTTGGTTTAAGGTAATTTTACCATTTTTCAAAAATATATTTTAAAAGATGAAAATGATTTCTAAAAAAATATTTATAATACCAGTCGTTGCCCTTGTTGCTGTTTTGGCCGGGAGTGTTCTTGGGGCAATGACTGGAGGGACTTATAAAATCGACAGTGACAGTATAAACGCTGGTGGTATAGATTATGCCGTCTCAGGTGATAACCAGATTATGGATACTTTGGGAGAGATTGCCACTGGTCATTCTACGAGCACCAATTTCTTATTGAGTGCTGGCTATCGGCAGACAGAAGAGTCGAGTATCTCTCTTGGCGTATCAAGTCAAGATATTGATTTACTGCCTAATCTCGGAGGATTAATTGGTGGGACATCAACGGGGCAAACTGTTATAACTGTGACGACCGATAATTCGGCAGGCTACTCACTTTTAGTTCAGGCTGAAACTTCTCCTGCTCTAAGTTCTCCAAACGACTCTTTTGCTGATTATTCTCCGGCGGGAGCGGTACCTGATTATAATTTTATATTATCTATTGGTGAGTCTGTTTTTGCTTTTACTCCAGAGGGGGTAGATATTGTAGATCGTTATCGTGATGATGGAGCTAGTACTTGCGGTATTGTCGATGGGGTTGATTCCTCTGGCCGATGCTGGGATGGACTCTCTACTTCTACTAGAATGATTTCTTCTAAAAGTATCGCGACTTCTCAGCTAGGGGCGACTACCACCCTTGTCTTAATGGCTGGCATTGGAGCCAATCGAGCTCAGGTTGGTGGTACTTATTTTGCCACAACGACTATTACTGCGGTCGCTCTTTAGTTATGCACATTTTGAAGGCCCTTTTGTTACTAATAGGGGGTCTTTTTTGTTATAATTTGGCTAACGAGATTTATCTCGGATATCCGAGATATTAAGCAAAATAAAGATTTTTTAAAATATTCTAATTTAATGCCAGATTTTCTCACTTTAAAAGAAGCTTCCAAGCACACTGGTTATAACCAAGACTATATTGGGCAACTTGTGCGTGCTGAGAAGATCAAGGCTAAGAGGGTGGGGAAGAGTTGGTTGGTTGATCGTGGGTCTTTAGTTTCTTACCTAAACAGTCTCGGGAAAACTCCGCGAGACAAGGAATTACTTTTGCCCTCTGCTACCAAAAAGAAGATGGCTGCAAGTAGTCTTTCTATTGCCACCTTGCTTTTTTTTGCTGGCGCTCTGACAACCCTTTTTGTCTTGGCTGGTTCCTTAGATCTGGGGCAACTTTATCGTTTTTTGCCGGCGGGTTTGCGTTTTGCCGATTTTACTAAACAGATAAATTACCAAGGTAAACTTCGTAGTGTCTCGACTAATCAGGCCGTGCCCGACGATGATTACAATTTAACTTTTCGTCTCTACCAGAATCTTACTGGTGGTTCGGCTATCTGGACAGAGCCACAAACTGTGACTACTCGCAATGGCCTCTTTAGCGCGATGCTTGGGTCTGTTACTTCGCTTGAAGGCGTCAACCTCAATCAGCCTCTCTACTTGAGTGTGCAAGTTTCATCCGACAGCGAGATGTCTCCGCGCAAACTTCTCGGCGCGGTGCCAGCTTCGATTGTGGCCGAACAATTAAACGGACACTTCATAGATGAGTTTGTCTTGAACAACGCGACAAGTACGGTGGCAACAAGTTCGACCCAAACCATCTTTACTATCGATCAACTTGGTAGTGGGAATATCTTTGAACTAAAAAAATCTGGTGATTCTAAAATTACTGTCGTCAACGATGGGAGTCTCACTGTCTACAGTACGACCACTCTCGCGACGACAACTATTAGTTCGGGTTCGGTCAATAGTCTGCAGATTGATAATCTTGGTGGTCTCTTGCAAGGAACGAGCGGTGTGGTCTCGGCGATTGCCACTTCCTCTCTTGGCCTTCTTACTACCGATGTGTCAGAAGGTTCTAATCTCTACTGGAGGATTGATCGTTTTGCTTCGGCTCTAGCTGGAACAACGACCGATGCTTTGCCTGAAGGTGATGATAATTTGTATTGGTCCTCGTCGCTCTTTAATTCCGCTTTCTCCGGAAAGGATACTGATGATCTTACCCAAGGCTCGACCAATTACTATTATAGTGACTCTTTGGTTGGTAATTATCTTGGAGCCTCATCAACTCTTGTTTCCTCAATTAATTATTGGACGAAAACAGGAAATGATTTGTCTTACGATCTTGGAAGTGTGGGGATTGATGAAGGTAATTATTATAAATATAACGGTGACAATCTCGCTTACGCTTCGACGACTCTTGTTAATTACTTCTACGGTGGGGCGGGTAATCTCACCATGACAGGAATAAATAATAATGCTTTCGGGTCCGGAGCTCTTTCTTCTAACACCTCTGGTGTGTACAATTCCGCTTTTGGTCATCAGTCCCTTTACCATAATACAACAGGTCAAAACAATTCCGCCTTTGGTACTACCGCCTTATTCAACAACACTAGTGGTAATAATAATATCGCCATGGGTCTATCTTCATTACTATTTAATAATGATGGAGGCGCTAACACGGCAATTGGTAATAGTTCTATGTACTCTAATACTTCTGGTAGCAACAACGTCTCTCTAGGAATGAGTTCCCTGTACTCTAATACTACTGGTGATTTTAATACTGCTCTGGGAGTTTCAACTTTATTTTATGCTTCATCTTCTGTACGAAATACTGCGGTTGGGTTTGGTGCAGGAACTGGTAATAATGGGACAGATTATAATTCTATTACTGATTCCTACATGACCTTCCTTGGATCTGAATCTAGTCGCGACAACAATATTTCCTCCACTACTCCTATCACTAAGTCCACGGCCATTGGTTATAATGCTAAAGTTGGTGGTTCTAATATTATGGCTTTGGGTGGCGTTGGAGCTGATGCGGTAAGAGTGGGGATTGGGACCAGCACCCCTTCAGCTTTTTTGACAGTGGTTGGCGACACTTATCTTGAAGGTAATGCCACTACGACTGGCAACTTTAATGTCGGTGCTGACGCAAATGCTTTACATGTTTACGAAAAAGATTTTGGTGTTTTTAATGGACAAGAAATGAGTGGTGATATTTATATGCCTGCCTTTGATTTAACCTTCCCTGGCGGTGGCGTAGGAGTTAATAATCGCTTGATTGTAAGCTATAACGCTGACGATACTTTAGGCGATGCCCTTGGATTTGGCTCGCCTAATATCATAATGCTTGGAGAATCAGGTAATAATTGGTCTTTAGAAATGGGTTCTGACGATATATTGAATTTCAAGCCGAGTGTTGATGCTATGGGTGTTTTAATTGCCGACAACGCTGGTTCTGGTGGTTATTTATCAGTGGCGAGTTATGTTGGGGCAGGTAGTAATTATACTGCGAATATTGGTAATGATAGTAGTTATTTTGGCGGTTATTTTTCTGACCCAGGTGGCGATAATGTTTATCTTGCTTATAACGATGGTGCTGGAGTGGGAGATTATTATGCAATTCACGCTACTGGCAATTCCTACTTTGATGGTAACGCGACCACTACTGGTAACCTTGTCGTTTCTGGCACCACTACTTCTTCTTGTTTTACCATTGATGGTGTCACTTGTATCACGGGCGGTGGAGGATCTTCGCAATGGACGACAGCCGGTGATGACATTTATTACGAGACAGGGAAGGTTTCAATCGGGACAGACACTTCTTCAGCTAGTAGTACCCTGACGGTTCAAGGCGGAGCTGATTTTGCCCCTAAATTAATTAATTCTGCTTCTGTTAATTTAGGCGATGACGCGGATAGCATTTTTATTCTTGGTAATTACGCTTATGTTGGTAGTCATGGTGGCACGGGCACAGCCGTTGACCAAGATTTTATCATTTTCGATATCTCTGATCCTTATAATCCAACGGCCGTCGGCGGGGTTGATTTTGCGTTGAGCACGGCTGGTACTAAGGCGATGTTTGTTAGAGGTAAATATGCCTACATGTCCAATTTTAATGTTGATACTTACGCGCCAGATGAAGATTTTTTCGTCTTTGATGTCTCTGATCCAACTAATCCAACTCATGTTGGCAGTTTGAATATTCCGGGGTTAACTAATGGTCCATTTGATATCGATATTAATGGCAATTACGCTTATCTGGTGACTCAGGGGACGAATAACTTAAATATTATTGATATCTCCGATCCGACCAATATGTCTGTGCTAGGAGTTTATGGTGGTAATTGTAATGAGTTTTATGGGGTTAAAGTTTACGATGATCAATATGTCTTTACTTCCGGTGAATTAACTTGTGATGGTTATGTTGCTGATCAGGGAGTTATTGTCTTCGATGTTTCTGACCCAACCTCTCCAACTCCCGTTGGTGGTTATAACTCGGGCGGGGCTCTCAGTGATGCTGATTTGGATATTGACATCGTCGGTCGCTATGCTTATGTCTTGGCCAGAGCCAGTACAACAAAAGAATTCCAAATTTTGGATATTTCTTCTTCGACTAATCCGATTTATGTTAATGGTACTGATTTGAATACCGGCCTTCAGTACCCAAGCAAGTTAGTTGTCTATGGTGACTATGTTTTTTTGGGTATGGATAATGGAGGTCCTAATAATGAAGACTTGTTGGTTTATAATATCAGTGACCCTCAAAATATTTATTTAGCCGATGCAGTAGAAACTGGTAATAGTGGTAATACACATGGATTAAAAGTCTCTGGCGGTTATCTCTATGCGGTGGATAGCCCAACTAATTATTTCTCAATTTATAACATTGGTGGGCTGAAGGCCTCAGGTGCTAATATCGGTTCGCTCTTTTCCCAAGATTTATCGGTGTCTGGCAGCGCGTATCTAAATGGAAATCTTTACTCTAATGGAGACATTTATTCTAGTCATAATATCTATGGTAATAATTTATACGCCAACGAGCAATATTTAAATTTAAATTCAATTACCGCTTTTAACCCACTTGGCACTAGCGTTGGAGATACGGGTCAATTAATCTTCAAAGAATTAACGGCCAATGGTTCCGATTATGTTGGTTTCAAGGCACCAGATTCTATAGGCTCTAGCCAAGTTTGGACCTTGCCAAATTCCGATGGGAACCTTAATTCTTTCTTAACAAGCGATGGGGCTGGTAATTTGTCTTGGGGCTCGTCAACAATTGGTTCGACGGCTTTCTTGAGCGAGATAAATATAATCTCTACTCCTGATACCGCTCAGACTTGGTCGAACATGCCAGCAGCCGAGACAGAGTTTGACAAGAACATTTATACCGAAAAATACGCCAACCTTACAAATTACACACAATTTCGTTTGGTCGCGACTCAGGTAATAGTTGGTTTTGCTGATGCTTATTTGAGAGTTCAGTATTCAACCGACGATGGCTCAACTTGGTATAATCTAGAAGACGCAAGTACTGGTGGTGATCTTGATGTTACTGATATTGGTGCTAAAAGTGGAGCTTGGGCAACAATTGATTCTTCTGCTAAGACTGAAGTCTTATTGAGGATTATGGGTTACGGCGGTAACGGAGTTTCTGACCCGTCGTGGCGTCAATTAAGCATTCAATTCAAGGGCTATACGGGCAGTCAATGGACATCCGAAGCTGGTGGTAATATTAGTTATAGTGATGGTTTTGTAGGCATCGGCACGACGACACCAACTCATGAGCTATCTGTTGTCGGAGATCTGCGAGTCGGTTCAACCACTAACTATTGGACAACTTCTGAGCTTGATCTCACTGGTTCGGATTTTGGCGACTTGGGATATTATTCGATGCTCAGTGCCTATTCTGATGGAACTTTTGGGAATATTGGGACAATTGCTGATAGCCTTTCTCTTTATGATACGGCTGATGATGACCTTACTTCTCTAAATTTTGTCGGTAATAATGTGTCAAGCATCGGAGGAATCGAATACGACAATCAGACTTACACTTTCACTTTTGATGAGGTGTTAGGTAATGCTAATGTCCACGTCACTGATGGTCTACAAGTGGACGGCAACGCGACTACGACAGGTAACTATTATATTGGTGGCGATTTGGCTGTTACGGGTACCACCACTTCTTCTTGTTTTACTACCGATGGCGTTACTTGTATCGGTGGCAGTTCTCTTCCCTCTGGTATTGACGGGCAGGTCTTGTCTTACTCTAGCTCTGGCTGGCTTGCAACCTCGTCCTTGGTTATTGCAACTTCGACAGGGAATGTAGGCATCGGTGTTACTTCCCCCTCCTCCGCTCTGTCCGTAAGTGGCGATGTGGACATTACGGGCACTTATATGATAAATGGCCAGAGCGTTTTTTCTACCGATCCTTATAATTATTATGCCGGTTATCTTGCTGGTAATGTGGAAAATAATTTATCCAGTAGTACGATGAATGTCGCTATTGGTAGTCATGCCTTGAGTAATAATCTTGAGGTCTTTGGTTCAGTCGCCATTGGTTATCAAGCTTTATTAAATAGTACTTCTTCTTCTTATAATACGGCCATTGGTTGGCAAGCGTTAAAGGCGAATCTTACTGGGGACAATAATCTTGCTCTTGGTGTGGGAGCATTATTATCTAATACTATCGGATATGCGAATGTGGCTTTGGGTAATCTTTCACTAGAAAACAATACTTCCGGTTCTAGCAATATTGCTATTGGTGCTTATTCTTTATGGTCAAATCAAAACAGTTCATATAATGTCGCTATCGGTAAAGATTCTTTAAAATACAATCAAAGTGGAATTGGTAACGTCGCGGTTGGCTGGCGATCTTTGCTTAATAATCTTTCTAATTATAACAGCGTCTTTGGGAATAATGCTTTAGAAGGTAATACTAGTGGGGATTTTAATGTTGCTTTTGGTCATCGGGCTGGCTATGACCTTGGTTTAGAAAATGCCTCACTTCTAGATGATTATATGGTTTTTATCGGAGCTGATGCTACGCGTGATGGTTCAATCGTTGCTTCTACTACAAAATTAACCAATGCTATTGCTATTGGCTATAACGCCAAAGTCGGTGGGTCTAATATGATGGCCTTAGGTGGTCTTGGTGTCAATGCGGTCAATGTTGGTATTGGGACTTCGACGCCTAATTATAATCTTGTTGTTGGTTCTGGTTCGACAACGGCTGGTGTTAAATCTATCCAAGTCCCATACGGCTCTATCTGCGTCGACAGCGATGGCGAGTGTACCCCAGCTGTGGCCGGTACTATTTATGCAGTTAATTATAGTACCGGTAACTCTGACCTTGCCGAGAATTATCCCATTTACGAATCAGACATTAAAGCTGGCTACATTGTCTCGGCGGCTGACTCTAACACTACTGGTCTAGGTTATAACTCCACCTTTGGTGTCATTAAGGCTCGAACTGGTCAGAACCCTCTTGGTGTTGTCTCCACCAAACCTGGTGTCACCTTAGGTCTCGACAATGATCTTGGCAGTCAAGGCCAAGTCCCCGTTGCTCTCTCTGGTCGTGTTCCTGTTAAGGTCAATCTTGAAGGTGGCAATATCAACGCTGGTGACTACATCATCCTCTCCTCTGTCCCCGGCATTGGCACTAAAGCCACCACCTCTGGCCAAACTATTGGTATCGCTCTTGAATCTTTCACTGATTCCTCAACCAAAGACAACGAAGGTATTGGTGAAGTCCTCGTCTTCGTCAATCTAAATTACGCCCGCTTAGATAACCAAATCTCTCTGGGTGATCTTAACTCAGACAATTTCTGGCAATTCGATGATATCACTGGCCAACTAAAAGCTTTTGGCACCCTTGATCTCAACAATTTCGACCTCACCAATGTCCGTTCTATTACTTCCGCTAGTGGCAATTGGAGTATTGGGGAGGATGGGACTTTAGTGGTGAAGAATATTCGTGCTGAGAATGCCATTATCGAGAATGGCGTAACTGTCCGCGATCAAGGCACAGGCGAATACTCTTGTATTTATGTTGAGAATGGCCAGATTAAGAATAAAGAAGGGGAATGTCAGAGTCAGGAGTCTGAAGATCTTGTTTCTGACGGCGATAATTCTTCTGGATCAAGTAATTCTGAATCTGATCCTGTCGATCAGACAAGTTCAAGTACTGAACCGATTGTGATTGAGGCTGATCCAGACCCCGCTCCTTCTCCTGAAGGACCAATTGAACCTAATCCCGTCCCTAGCGAGCCAGAGCCAGATCCTGTTGTCTTAGATCCTGAACCAGCCCCCGAACCAGACCCCATTGCCGAGTCTGAGCCAGAATCTGTTCCGGCTCCGGACCCTGTTCCTCCTCCTGTCTCGGAATAATTTTTTTAGCCACTTATCAACAGTTTAGCAGAGTTCTTGCTAAACTGTTTTTGGTTTAAAATAAGTAAAGTTTCTCTAATTTTTTATTATAAATCATTAATTTTCTCACAAAAAATGGCCAAAAAGACAAAAATAGCGCGAAAAACTACAAAAAAGGTTAAAGCTGTCTCTTCTAAAAAAACTGCCCCTAAGTTAGTAATTAGACAAATAAAGAAGCGTGACGGATCAGTTGTTAGTTTCAAGCAAGAGAAGGTAGCTAGCGCTATTTTGAAGGCGATGCGGGTGGCTGGTGAGGGTGGAGCTTCTGAAGCCGAGAAGGTAGCACAATCTGTTTTGGCTGAGTTGTTGAACGTGTGTATCCAGAATGGAGCGAAGAAGAGTAGTGATTGCCTCCCCGCGGTAGAGGACATCCAAGATGTGGTAGAAAAACAATTAATCTTCCATAAATTTGCAGCAACAGCTAAGTCTTATATTCTTTATCGGGAGAAGCGTAACGAACTTCGGCGAGAACGAGGAGAGGTCCCAGAAAAAGTAAGAGAATTGGCGACCAATAGCAAAAAATATTTTCAAAATGAATTATCGGAATTTGTTTATTATCGTTCTTATTCCCGCTGGATTGACGATGAAGGTCGTCGGGAGACTTGGATAGAATCAGTTGATCGCTACATGAGTTTTATGCGAGAGAATTTGGGCTCTAAACTAAAAGATTCTGAGTACTCAGAACTTCGTGGGGCGATTTTGGCTCAGAAAGTTATGCCCTCGATGCGCCTGATGTGGAGTGCTGGTCCGGCTGCCCGTCGCACCAATGCTACCGGTTATAACTGTACTTATCTTGCCCCAACCACTTTCCAGGATTTAGCAGAAGTCATGTATCTTTCTATGTCTGGTTGTGGGGTTGGCTTCTCTGTGGAGAGTCAGACCGCTCAACAATTCCCTATTATACAGCGACAGAGTGGTAAGATTAGGCGTCCTCATGTGGTTGAAGATAGTCGTGAGGGATGGTGCGACGCCTTGGTTGTCGGTTTAAAAGCTTGGTTTAACGGTGAGGATGTTGAGTTCGACTATTCTAAGTTGCGTCCGGCAGGGGCTCGTCTTAAGACTATGGGTGGTCGCTCTTCTGGCCCTGAACCACTTGTCGCTCTAATGCAATTTGTCCGAGCCAAAGTTCTTACTCGTCAGAGCAAGCGTCTCCGCAACATTGATCTTCATGATATTATCTGCAAGATCGGTGAGGTTGTTGTCTCGGGTGGTGTTCGCCGAACAGCGATGATTTCTCTCTCCGATCTCGATGATCAGGAGATTCGCCACTCTAAGGAAGGTCAATTCTATATGACCGAACCGCAACGCTCTTTAGCCAATAATTCGGCTGTCTATAATGAGAAGCCAAGCAGTACAGAGTTTCTTACTGAGTGGATTGCTCTAATGAAGAGTGGGTCAGGAGAGAGAGGAATCTTTAATCGTGGATCCTTAAAACAGCAAGTACCCAAACGTCGTTGGGAGAAGTTCGAGAAAGACGCTCCCACTTGCGGGATGAACCCTTGCGGAGAGATCGTCCTGAAGTCCAAACAATTTTGCAACTTAACAGAGATCGTAGCTCGAGCGAGCGATACCGAAGAAAGCTTGTTAGAGAAGGCTCGCCTAGCGGCAATCCTTGGGACATATCAGGCAAGCCTAACTTATTTTCCTTATTTGTCTGAAGAGTGTAAGGAAAATTGTGAAGAAGAAGCTTTGCTGGGAGTATCTATTACTGGTCAGTGGGACTGCAAAACTGTTCGTAATCCAGAAATTATGACCAAGATCAAGGATGCTGCCGTGAGGGCAAACAAAGAGTATGCTAAGCGTCTGGGGATTAATAGGGCGACAGCTGTGACTTGTGTTAAACCGTCTGGTACTGTTTCCCAATTGGTTGACTCTGCTTCGGGTATGCATCCTCGTCATGCTCAGTATTACATTCGTCGTATTCGAGTTTCTGCCACCGACGCCCTTTTCAAAATGATGAAGGATCAAGGCTGTCCTTATTATCCAGAAGTTGGCCAATCTATGGATAATGCCAATACTTATGTCTTAGAATTCCCTGTCAAAGCGCCTGAGAACTCTATTTACAAGAATGACCAGTCGGCTCTTGATCAGCTTGAATATTGGAAGATGGTTAAGGAAAATTATACTGAGCATAACCCTTCTGTTACCATCTCTATTGGTGAGGACGAATGGGTAGAAGCAGCAAACTGGCTCTATAAGAATTGGGATATTATTGGAGGTTTATCTTTCTTGCCTCGATCTAACCATGTCTATAAGCTAGCTCCTTATGAGGAAATAACCAAAGAGCATTATGAAGAGCTTAAGAAAAATTTTCCTGATTTAGATTTCTCGAAGATTGTTCTCTACGAGCACGAAGATAGCACTCAGGGATCTAAGGAGTTGGCTTGTTCGGCCGGGACCTGCGAGGTGGATGTGGTAATGGACGAAGATAAAAAATAAGGGATAGATCAAAAAATCCCCTCTTGAGGGGATTTTTTGATAGTCTGCCGTCTATAAGCCGAATTCTGTTATCGACAGTTATTTATCTAGGGCTAACATTGCTGTCAGTCTCAAGCGGCACTCCACTTGATTGCTCAAATGGCACGGCCTTGCACTTGGGTAAGGATTTAGCCCCGACGTTCGCTTTTGCGAAGTCGGGGTCCCTGATCCCCCGAAGGGGCGTCGGGACACGTTTCAGCCGGACTTAACCGGGTCGTTTCTGTTCGCACCTCGTGGATTACTCCAGACGGGCGTTACCCGCTACCTTGCTCTCCGCCGAGGCGGAGAAGTGTTCGGACTTTCCTCCCTGCACCGTACGGTACAGGGCAACTGTCCGACGGCAGACCAATTTTAATTATAACACAGAACAAAGAAAAATACCACCCGCCACACCTCGGGCTCACTTGAGGTCTGGCGGGGGATACGGGGGTTAATCCGCTAATTTGGCCCGGTTGGGCTTCTTGGCGGGTTTAATCTTATGACTAGAGACAAGTTTTTGGATTTGGGAGATATTATAGAGGCGATAACCATTTTTGGGGTTTCGTCTAGATATCAATTTCCCTGATTTATCCCAATTACGTAAGGTCTCTATTGATACCCCAATGATTTCGCTAGCTGATTTTATTGTGACATATCCTCTTTCCATGATTTGAAATTTTGCTTCGTCTTGTTTCTATTATATAATAATCTCATTAATCACCCAAACTTAATATTCTAATTTTATAACAAATTATGGAGCAGGAAGCAAAAAAACGTTCTTTTTGGACCTTCGACAATATCGCTTTGGTCATCCTTTCGGCCGGCATTATCCTCTTGCCACTTTTTAATCTACCTTGGCTTGGTTTCTCAATTGAAATAAGTAAGAGATTGCTTATCGCTGGAGTTGCTTTTGTTGCCTTTGTTTTGTGGTTGTTAGGGCGACTCCAAGAAGGTCAACTTATTTTGCCTCGTAATTATATTGTTGCCGGTGGATTTTTGGTCGCTTTAACTTCAGTTCTCTCGGCTATTTTTTCTGGCGCTTTTTGGAATTCCTTTTCTGGTCTAGGTTTTGAGATCGACACAACTCTTTCGCTTATAACTATGGCGATATTGGTTTTCTTGATTGGTGTTTACTTGCAATCGCGCAAACGTTTTCTTAGTGCTTATATCGGGATTTTTGTTGTTGCTCTAATTCTTTTTGTTGCTGAAATTTTGGCTATTGTTGTCTTGCGCACAAGTTGGTTTAGTTTTGCCCAGCCATCTTTTGCTGTTTTCTTTAATAACTTATCAACGAGTGTGGTGGGTAAGTGGTATGATTTTGGGGTTTATGCTGGTTTTATCTTGCTTTCTGCTCTGGTGATGATTGAATTCTTTTCTCTTAAGAACATGCCTATCTTCCGAGGTTTTATTATCGCTTGTTTTGCCTTGGCTCTTGTCGTCCTTGGTTTTATCAACTACTTACCGGTTTGGATTGTTGTTGGTGTTGCGAGTTTAATTCTTTTTGTCTATAAGATTTCTTTTTGGGGGATAGATTTAGAGAAAGATTCTCATCATTTAGGCGATCGGGTCCAAAAAGTTTTCCTTCCTTCTTTTTTGGTTATAATTATTTCCCTCTTGTTTATTACTGTTGGCGGGGCTGATAAATTGGGGAAGAATATTACCAATCTCCGTGATCGCCTAGGTGTGCCAGTTATGGAGGTGAAGCCTTCTTATACTGGAACTTGGCAAGTGGCCAGACAGACTTTAGCCCATGACCCAGTCTTTGGGGCTGGACCCAATCGTTTCTCTGATGAATGGGTTAAATATAAACCAGTCGCCATCAATCAAACTCAGTTTTGGAACGTTGATTTTCGTTTTGGGGTTGGCCTAATTCCTTCTCAATTAATTACCACTGGACTTTTGGGGCTACTGGCTTGGATTCTCTTTTTTGTCGCTATTATTTATTATGGTGTTAGGTTCATCTTTACCATTAAACAAGACAAGAGCACTCGGGCTTTACTGATCCTGTCTTTCTTGGGCTCTGTTTATTTGTGGATTTTTACTGTTATCTATGTCCCCGACAACGGGATTCTTGGTCTGGCTTTTTTGGTGACAGGTTTGTTTGTGGCGATTCTGACTGAAACCAAAATAATTAAGAACACCGAAGTTTCTCTAACGGAGGATCCTCGTCTGTCTTTTGCTTCAATCTTACTTTTTGTTATTTTGATTATTGGTTCTATCGTCGTTGGTTATCTCGTGGCCCAGAAATATGTTTCTATTTACGCTTACCAAAAAGGTCAGAACACCTTAGCTGTTACGGGGGATCTGGAAAAGGCTCGCAATCAAGTTCTTTGGGCGAATAGTCTCAGCCGACAAGATCTTTATTATCGTAATTTGTCGGAGTTAGACGTTGCCTTAGCTGGGCGTCTTCTTTCTGATACGACTTTGCCGAAGGAGGAGATCCGTCTTCGTTTCTTGTCTCAGTCTGATTCGGCCATTAAGGATGCTCAAACCGCAACCCAACTTAATCCTCTCAATTATCTTAACTGGTTGGCTCTTGGCCGAGTTTACCAAGCTCTCGTCCCCTTGGGGATTGACGGTTCTTACGAGCGAAGTCAAGAGGCTTTTGCCAAAGCCAAGGAGCTCAATCCGACCAGCCCTTCTATCCTGCTTGATTATTTTGCTAATCTTGAAATTAGTAAGAAAAATATTTCCAAGGCGAAGGATTATGTCAATCAATCTCTACAGGTTAAGAGTAATTATCCCCAAGCCGTTTCGCTCTTGTCTCAAATTGATGTTCAAGAGGGGAATTCTGATATTGCCGCCCGCCGGCTTGAAGAGTTCCTCTCGGTTTATCCTCAGTACGCTGACGCTAGTCTCTACTTCCAATTAGGTTATCTCAAGTATGAGAGCAAACTCTATGATCAAGCCATTTTGGCTTTGGGGCGGGCCGTTAGTTTAGTGCCGAATTTTGCCAATGCGAAATATTTCTTAGGGCTTAGTCTAAGTAAGACCGGTGATGACAAAGGGGCTTTGCAACAGTTCGAGGATATTGCTCTTTTTAATCCTGATAATGAAGAAATTAAAAAATTGATAGCTAATCTCAAAGAAGGTCAGCCGTTAGTTGAAGAGAAAGAAGAGGCAACGGCGACGACGACAGCGACGACGACGGAGAGATAAGATATTATGGTGAAGGGTTTGCTACGTTTACTTGATAAAGAGTTCGGCGGTCTCCATGAGGCCGCCTTGCTTTTGGCGGGGTCAATGCTCTTGTCTCAGTTCTTAGCTCTTATTAGAGATCGCTTACTCGCGGGAACTTTTGGGGCTAGCTCCTCTTTGGATATTTATTATAGTGCTTTTCGTCTGCCTGATCTTCTCTACACGACAATTGCCTCTTTTGTCTCCGTGGCGGTGCTTATCCCTTTTCTTATCGAACGGTTAGAGAAAGGGGAGGAGGCTTCGGCGCGTGATTTTTTGTCTGCTGTCTTTAGCCTGTTTACCGTTGTGATGATTGTGGTGAGTGCTATAGCTTATCTATTGATTCCATATTTTGCTCCTTGGCTGACTCCAGGATTTAGTGCTGAAGCCCAAGCGGAGCTTGTTGGTCTCGCCCGTATTCTCTTGCTCTCGCCCTTCTTGCTTGGTTTATCCAACTTGTTGGGCAGTGTCACTCAAGCTTACCGTAAGTTCTTAGTATTTTCTCTTAGCCCCGTCCTCTACAATCTCGGGATAATTTTGGGCATTATTTTCTTTGTCCCTCGCTTTGGTTTGCGCGGTCTCGCTTGGGGGGTTATCGTTGGGGCTTTGTTACATTTGGCGATTCAATTACCGACTCTCGTTAAGATTGGTTTCTGGCCGAGGTGGTCAGTACCCCAAATTAAGAGCAATTGGAATCTGATTAAAAAGATGGTTCTTATTTCTTGGCCCCGAACTCTTACCTTATCGAGTAACCAGCTGGTCATCATCGTCCTGATTGCCATCGCTTCTTATCTGGGCAAGGGGACAATCGCTATTTTTAATTTCTCTTTGAATCTTCAATCGGTACCTCTCTCGATTGTGGGGGTGAGTTATTCGGTCGCCGCTTTTCCGACTCTCTCTAAATATTTTGCCCGCGGTCATCTAGATAAATTTATTAGTCAGATTGTATCCGCTTCTCGCCATATTGTCTTCTGGTCTATACCGGCCTCGGTGTTGTTTATTGTCCTGCGGGCGCAGATTGTCCGGGTTATTTTGGGGTCGGGGAATTTCGATTGGACAGCGACAAGATTGACCGCTGCCTGTCTGGCTTTGTTCTCGCTTTCGGTCTTGACCCAAAGTTTGGTTTTGCTTTTGGTTCGGGGTTATTACGCCGCCAGCCAGACTGCTAAACCGCTCGTGGCTAATATTTTTTCTTCTGGCTTGATTATTGTCTTAGCCTTCATCTTTAGCTGGTTATTTAAGACAAATGATACTTGGCGCTTATTGTGGGAAAACCTTTTGCGAGTGCGTGACTTACCGGGAACGGTTGTCTTAATGTTGCCTCTGGCTTACTCCATTGGCTCGGTTGTTAATTGCCTCTTGTTGACGACTTTCTTTGTCTGGGACTATCGGTTTAAAGTTTGGCCCATTATTGCTTCGGCGGGGGAGGAATTAGCTTCAGCGGTTTTGGGTGGTGTTACGGCTTACTTCTTGCTTGGATACCTTAGTCATTATTTCGACTTGCAAACCTTGGCAGGCATTTTTGCTCAGGGCTTGTTGGCTGGCTTGGGCGGTATTCTCGTCAATGTGTTGGCCTTGTGGATAATGGGAAGCAAAGAACTCTTTGAAATTAGTCGAGCTCTTCGACACAAATTCTGGCGTGGTCAAGCTTTAATTCCTGAGCAAACTGAGTTATAATCAAATCATTACTAAATAAAAAAATAAATTATGGAACAGGTAAATTTGGCTCCAAAAGAAAATGTCGAGGTTTTAGGACAAAAACTAAGTGAGTTTTTTAGAGCCCAATTACCTGAACTATCAGAATTGATAGCTGAAGCTTGCCATTCGTCTAAGTAAGATTATGACACAAATTATTGATGAAAATTTAAAATCGGAGATTGTTGAGAGCCTCGGTGTTGGTGATCTAACCTCAATAGAGAAGGAGTCTATCCTTAGCGATTTAGAAGAAAAGATTATCGGACAACTTAACTCTATTATTCTTGACCGCCTTGATGAAGCAGAGAAAGAAGAATTGGAAACTTTAAGCGAAGATGATGAGATCGCTAGCTTCTTGCAGAGAACGATTCCTGATCTTGAAGATGTAAAGAAAGAAGCAGCTATCTGGGTTGTTAAAAATTGGCGCGAAGATTTTGCTAAAAGTAAGGCTTCTGGTTCGGATACCCCGCAATAGTCAAAAGGCTTAAATTGCGTTAAGATGTACGGTATGGATAGTAAGAATATCCGAAATTTTAGTATTATTGCTCATATTGATCACGGGAAGAGTACTCTCTCTGACCGTCTTTTAGAGGTAACAGGGACTATACCTAAGCGCCAGATGAAGGAGCAACTCTTAGATATGATGGAGCTTGAGAGGGAGCGTGGTATTACTATAAAAATGCAACCCGTTAGACTTCGTTACACTCAGTCTAACGGGTCAGGACCTGTTACTGAGTATGAGTTGAACCTAATAGATACTCCGGGGCATATTGACTTCTCTTACGAGGTCTCACGAGCCCTCAAGGCTGTCGAGGGTGTCGTCTTGCTAGTAGATTCCACTCAGGGAGTACAAGCTCAGACCTTAACTGTCCTTTCTATGGCTCAGGAGCAGAAATTGGTGATTATCCCTGTTATTAATAAAATTGATCTACCTGCCGCCCGAGTGACAGAGACAGAAGATGAGATTATAGAACTCTTGGGTTGTCAGCGGAGTGAAATTTTGGCCGTCTCTGGTAAGACGGGGGAAGGAGCCGAAAAGTTGTTGACTCAGTTGGTCAAGAAAGTTCCTCCCCCAGTCTCAACTTTTTGCCCTACGACATCAGCCAGGACTATTGTTTTCGATTTTGAGTATTCTACTCATCGGGGGATTATTGTCTATATTCGGGTTTTAGACGGAGTTATTAAAAAGAATGATCAGCTTATTTTTATCGGCGCCAACGAAAAATTTATTGTTCAAGAGGTTGGAATTTTTTCACCACAGAAAAAAGCCGTTAATGAACTTCTGGCCGGCGAGATAGGTTATGTCGTGACGGGTATCAAGGAGCGAGGGGGAGCCAAGGTTGGTGATACTCTAACTAAAATATCATCACCTCTACCAGCTATCCCCGGTTATTCTTCTCCTCGGCCAGTAGTATGGGCCTCTCTCTATCCGGAGAGTCAAGATGATTTTGCTTTGCTTAAGCAGGCCTTAGAACGACTTAATCTACAAGATGCTTCTCTTTCTTTCGAAGAAGAGTATTCTGGTGCCTTGGGCCGAGGTTTCAGAGTTGGTTTTTTGGGCATGTTACATCTAGAGATTATCACCGAGAGACTAAAAAGGGAGTTCCGTCTGAATCTGATAATTGCAACTCCGACCATTAGTTACAAAATTTTAGACAAGAAGACGGGAAAGACGGAGACAATTTATTCTCCCCATCTCTTTCCCACTGAGACAAAAGATAAAGAGATATTGGAACCTTGGGTCGCTGTCCAGATTATTACTCCTAGTGATTATTTGGGTCAAATTATCCCTTTGGCCTATGAGCATGAGGCAAATATTCTCGCTACCGATAGTTTTGGCGATGGTCGAACTGTTGTCAAGATGGAGATGCCCCTGCGTGAATTGATGCGCCACTTCTTCGATGAGGTTAAGAGCGTGACGGCCGGATTTGCCTCTCTGTCTTATGAGTTAGTTGACGAACGTTTGGCCGAAGTAACTCGCTTAGATGTACTGTTGAACGAAGAGCTTGAAGCCGCTTTTTCTCGTATTGTCCCTGTCCGTCGAGCTGAACGTGAAGCTGAAGAAATGGCTGATAAACTTAAGGAGTTACTACCCCGTCAGATGATTATTATTAAGATACAAGTTTCTGGCCTTGGTCGGATCATTGCTTCACGGTCAATTTCTGCTATGAAGAAGGACGTTACGGGCTATCTCTATGGCGGAGATATTACCAGAAAGATGAAATTGCGAGAAAAACAGAAAAAAGGCAAGAAGAAAATGCAAGCCCGAGGCACAGTCAATGTCCCCCACGAAGTTTTCTTGAAGATGATGAAAGCTGGTTAGCCCCAGAAAGAGGGAAGGTAAGCCAAGATCATTCCTAAGATTACGATTACCCCCACAGCCATGGAGATAATACGCATAGTTTTCTTTTGTTTAGTTCCGAAAAACATACTATAATTAGACAAATTGTATAATGAAAAGACGAATTTTTCAAGGGAATAAGAACATTTATAAGGTTGTCTATGAGTTATTGCTACTCTTTGTCTTGCTGGCAGCTTTTCTTGTGATGTCTAGAGCCGTTTGGCGCTTGTGGCAGAAGAGTTCGATGGCTAATGATAATTTAGCTTCTTCGGTGGAACGGCTATCTCAATTGGAAGAAAGGAAGGATATGCTCGAAGGAAAAATATCTAAATTGGGGACTTCTCGAGGAATAGAGGAGGAGCTTCGTACTAATTTCTCAATTGTTAAGCCCGGAGAGAAGGTTATTAGTATCGTGGAGGGGGAGGAGGCAACGACAACTACCACAACAACAGAAGTTCGCCCCTGGTGGAAAAATTTTTTAATTTGGGTAGAATAGGGGAGAAGCGGAATTGGTTCAGTGGTAGAACATGTGCTTCCCAAGCATAGGACGCGGGTCCGATTCCCGCATTCCGCACCATTAATTTATGACTCAGAAATTTAAGCGAAAAATAGAAGATTTTAATTGCGGGAATTGTGGGGCGAAAGTCTTGGGTAATGGTTTTACTAATCATTGTCCCTCATGTCTCTGGAGTAAGCATGTGGATGTCTTCCCGGGTGATCGTGATGCTGATTGTGGTGGCTTGATGGAGCCGACGGGCGTTGAGTTAGAGAAGGGGAAGTATATTGTAACTCAAAAATGCTTAAAATGTGGCAAAATTTGGCGCAATGAGTCGAGCCCTAAGGATGCTATTAGCCAATTTTTGGCAGATTTGCTATAATAAAAATATATGAAAAAAGTACAGATTTTTACGTCCCCCACTTGTCACTATTGCCATATGGCTAAGGATTTCTTGGTTGGGAACGATGTTCCCTTTGAGGAATTTGATGTAATGACAAATGTCGATAAGCGTCAGGAGATGATTGAGAAAAGTGGCCAAATGGGTGTCCCTGTCATCGTCGTTGGAGATGATGAAGTAATGGTTGGCTTCGACGAGAGCCATCTTAAGTCTCTTCTTGGCCTCTAGTTGCTTCTTGCCAGTAATATGTCAGAATAAAAGGGTGGCTATTCTTAGTCACCCTTTTATTGCCCTTGTAGTTCAACGGATAGAACAGCCCCGTCCTAAGGGGTAGATGTGGGTTCGATTCCTGCCGAGGGCACATTTGAAATAGAACTTATTTTTTGCTAATATAATTAATGTATGGATCCTGAAA
>Ga0265297_10004103_pt1 | contig 24543 bp, 13 predicted proteins | sample Munlanlwell13791_FD_192502 | JGI IMG/M metagenome (GOLD analysis project Ga0265297, IMG submission 192502) | Leachate microbial communities from a municipal landfill in Southern Ontario, Canada - Leachate well 137-91 | ecosystem: Engineered > Solid waste > Landfill > Unclassified | place... | reverse complement strand
CCGGCAAGGTCGAGGTGCTTTTGCACCTCCCGCTTTGTTTCTTTCAGCCTGCCGTCCTCCCTAAGCTTCATTACGAATTCGCGGAAAGTGTTGCTCTTCATGATTTCCACCTTTTTCCGATGTCGTGCCGGACGCCGGCCTGGTCGAGGACTCGCGCGACGACGAAATCGATCATGTCATCCACTGATTTCGGCTTTCCGTAGAACCCAGGCGTCGCGGGAAGGACTACTGCGCCTGCCAGCGTCACGGTCTCCATGTTCCTGATTGTGATAAGCGAATACGGCGTTTCCCGGACGACGAGTATCAGCTTCTTCCTCTCCTTGAGGGCGACCTCCGCCGAGCGTGTAATCAGGCTGCTCCCGACGCCATTCGCGATTTCGCCGAGCGTCTTCAGCGAGCAGGGCGCGACAATCATGGCATCCGGAGGGTTCGAGCCCGAGGCATGCGGGCAGGAAAAATCCTTCTCCCCGTAATCGGCCTTGGGGAGTGCTGTCCCCTCGGCCTTCGCCACCGCCTGCGCGCCGGCGCTTATGACCGTGCATAGCTCCACCCCCCCGGTCTTTTTCAAGACGGAAACGAGGCGGATGCCGTATTCGAGCCCTGAGGCTCCGGTGATGGCGGCCAGGATTCGCATGGAGCGATGTTGTCCGAGAATGTTTATATTCGCTTCCGGTCCAAGGAAAAACATGAAGATACTCAAAATCGGCGGCAGCGTCATCACCGACAAGTCCGGCTACCGCAAGGCGAATCCCGAAAATATCACCCGGCTGGCAAAGGCGGTCGCAGGCATATGGAAAAAGGGCGCCCGCGACCTCGTCCTCGTGCACGGCGCCGGCTCTTTCGGCCACGCGCTCGTAATAAAGCACGGCCTGGAAAACGGGGTGAAGAACACTCCTCAGAAACTCGGCTACGCGGATACGCATGCCGCATGCTCCGAGCTTTCATCGATGGTGGTCGGGGCGCTCATAGAAAACGGCGCGCCCGCAGTGTCCATCCCTCCGGCGATTATCCTCGCGCTCAAGGGCAAGCGCATCGCGAGGTTCGACACGAAGGCCGTGGACGACTACCTCCGGAGCGGCTACCTCCCTGTCCTTTTCGGCGACATGGTGCCTGATTCCGAGCTTGGCGGCTATCCCTGCTCGGGCGACCAGATAGTCGCCTACCTGGGCAAGGGGGCTGACATGGTCGTCCTTGCGACCGACGTCGATGGCGTGCTCGACGACAAGGGGGCGGTGATTCCGTTGATAACCCGCGGGAATCTCCCCGAGGTCTCCCCGCATCTTAAGCGCACGCAGAACGACGTCACCGGGGGCATGAAGGGGAAAATCGAAGAGCTTCTTTCGCTCGACACCCCGGCCTATATCGTGAACGCCAATCATCCGGAGCGAATCGAGGCAATCTTTTCGGGAAAGTCCGCGGTGTGCACGAAAATCGACGCCCGGGTAAAATAAAGCCCGGGAATCCGCAGACTCCTCCGGCGCGATTTTTTAAATCCCGCCCGAGTCGTAATTCCCATGCGCAAGGCCAATACCGCGGCGATAGGAAAAATCGGCTGGATAATCCGGCGGATGCACGTTGAAGCATCGCACAGGGGTGCGGCAGTCTATCGCGCGGAGGATTCGACGAAAGGGAAACCCTTCCAGATACTCGTCTTCACGATGCTGTCCGCCCGGACCAAAGACGAGGCCACCCTGGGCGTGGTAAAGCGCCTTTTCAAGGAGGCAAGAACGCCATCCCAGGTCATCGCGCTGGGGCAAAAAAGGCTAGAAAAACTCCTCTATGGCGTCGGTTTCTACCGCGTCAAGGCCCGGAACCTGGCAAAAGCCTGCCGGATGATGGAGGGCGGAGGCGTGCCGGATACGCTGGAGGGCCTGCTAGCGCTTCCCGGCGTCGGGCGAAAGACCGCCAACATCGTCCTCGCCCGCGCATACGGGAAAAACACCGTCGGCGTCGATGTCCACGTGCAGCGCATCAGCAACCGCCTGGGCATCGTCAGGACAAAGAAACCCGAAGAGACCGAGCGCGCCCTGAATAAGACAATCCCGGCCCGCCATCTCCGCACGCTCAACCGCGATTTCGTGGCGTTCGGGCAGACCGTCTGCCTCCCGAGGAAGCCCATGTGCGGCATCTGCCCGGTGCGGAAATTATGCTGGCGCATCGGGGTGGAATGAAGGATGCGCGGCGGGATGATGTTGCGGGATGAAGTAGCAATTTGGGGAAATAAAATATGGGAAAAAATAAGACAATAAAATAAAGGAGAATAAAAGATAAAGGAGAATAAAAGAACGAAGAACGGCTCTTACTTCTTGTCTATGACCGTCGCGAATGACTTGAAGCCCGCCTTGCCCATGGCATCGGCTATCTTCGCGGCATGGGCGGCATCCCGCGCGAGCGAGATGCATGAGCCCCCTCCGCCTCCCCCGGTCAGCTTCGCACCGAGCGCGCCGGCTTTCATGGCGAGATTCGTGACGGAATCGTTGAGCTCGTCCGAAACGCCTAGCTCGGACAGCAGGCTTTGGTTCGCGTTCATCAGGGTCCCGATTTCATCGAGCTTGCCCTTGGCGATGAACTTCGCCCCCTCCCCCGCTATCTTGAAGTATTCGTCCATGAGCTGCCCGAACTCCTCCTCGTCGGCCTCCTTGAACTTCCTGACCGACTCTATCATCTTCGGCGTGGAGCCGATTTTCCCGGTCAACGTCACGACGAAATGAAGCGGCAGCTCCAGCTCGAGGGGGATGAACTTGCTTTCGAGCGGCGTCCTGCCCTTCGTGAACTCGATGACGCCCCTGTGCGTCGCGATGTAGTTGTCGACCCCGCTCGGGTTCCCGTGGAAGGCCTTCTCGCCTTCGAAAGCGAACCTGTTCACCTGCTCCGGCGTGAGGTGGAACCCCTTGTCGTCGGCGAGCGCCCGGACAAGCCCTACGCAGAATGCCGCGGACGAACCGAGGCCGCCTTCAGTGGGGAGGTCGCCGGTAAGGTGGACCTCGTACTTCTCCTTGATGTCCATGGCCTTCAGGACATTCGCTATGCCCGCGAGGCTGAGGTCCTGGACCACCCTCTGCTGGGTGATTATCCTGTTCTCCTTCGCTTTCTTCACTTCCACATTCGCGGTGTTCGAAATTCCCGCCGCTATCGCCGGCGCGCCATGAACGACGAAATGCTCCCCGAATATGATTATCTTCCCGTGTCCTGTTCCTTTTCCCATAGTTTCACCCCTTGGGCTTCCTGCCCTTCACTTTCGGCGGCTTGATGTCCGGATGCGCATCGCTCAGCATCTCCGGGCTTGCGTACGGCTTGTAGCCGAGCGTCTCAAGCGCCTTGCATATGATGTATGCGTCGCCGGCACCCCCGCCGAGCTTCTGCTCGACTTCCTTCAGCACGGGGGCGACATTGCCGTACGACCGCCTTTTTCCGCCCGCCGCAGATGCGATGAGCGCGTCATCCCCCTTCAATCCCGCGAAATCGAACGCCTTGTTGACCACCGTATGGTTGATGCCCGCGAGTATGCCGGATACCTCGTAATCCTGCACCTTCTCGAGCCCCAGCTTCTTGATTGCAATCCAGGGGCCGAACTTGCCCATGAACCCGATGAAATCCTCGATTTTTTCCTCTCCTGGCCCGGCCGAGGGCGCGAGCGCGACCTTGAATGGCACGCCGGCCGAAGAAAGCAGCCTGCTGAAGAAATATGATTCCGCCGCGGGCAGGAGCTTGGGGTCGGGAACAGCCTTTAGGAGCGCATCCTTCAAGCCGCCCGGTCCCTTAGCCTCGAGGAATCCGTAAACCGCGGGCAAGCCCTTTCCGGAGGGCTTTGCGAACTCGTCGATTTTTTTCGTGTCGATGCCGGAGAACCGGAACGCGTGCGGCTCTATGCTGGCGCTGATATAAGCGAGCGCGGCAGCAGCATCCTCGGGCCTCCTGCCTGACAGGTCGAACCTGATTCCAAGGGAAAAATCCTTATACGCTCCGGTGAATATGACCTCGTCGTTCCCGTCCATGTGTCTCCCTCTACCCATTTCATGCGACATGCTTATTAATCTTCAATCCGCGCCGCGCGAAATACGGGGGCGTTTCCTCCGTTTTAAGCGGCAATCAATTATAAAAACCCATTCGGTCAAATCAGATTCCAGTCCCGCACGTCCAGTTCAGGGAAAAAGAAACAGGACGACGGGCTACCTATTGCCCCTGTAGCGCAGTTGCGCCTTTTAGGAAAAGGCGCCCCAAAACGCCTTGAAAAGGTGCAGTGCAACGGCAGCGCGCGTCCTTGGTAAGGACGAGGTCGCGAGTTCAAATCTCGCCGGGGGCTCTCATCTTCATTCGAGCCCCCTATTTTCCGCTGTGGCGGAAAATCTGTCGCAGACCTCCGGTCTGCTCCATCTCCGGGGGCTTTTCGCTTCTCTTACATCTGCTGGCGCTTCGCTCAAAGCCCCCTATTTGCCTGCGGGCAAATCCCTCCAGGTGCCCCGCACCTGAAGGTCGCCGGGCGCCTTCACTTTCTTCACCGCTAAAGGCCATCCAAGCCCCACTTTTCCTACTGAAATAATCTGTTGCAAACTGTCAGTCTACCCAATCGCTGAGGTCTTAATATTATCGTGAGGTATATTAACTAATATTTACAATAATAAATAATGGCTCGGTACGAAGCATTAATTAAAGAAATTACGACCCTTCTTGAAGAAGGCGTAAGTCTCCTTGAAGAAGAAACCGAGTCGGCAAAAAAATCAGGAAAGATTATTGGGCCAAATATAGATTTTTTAAGTGCTAAATATGAAAAATGGTATACTCTTGCTCATCGTATGATAAAACAGACCATTCCAGAACGATTATCCGAATTTGAAGCTCAATATAATTGCAATAAGCCTGGGGAAGCAATAACTTGTATGAATTATTCTATTCGTCAATATATCCAGGGGTGTTTCAGTAGTAGAGTTAATGATTCTAAACCCGCTTTTGATCACTGTAATATCTTCTATACACGTTTTCAAACACAAATTGGGATTCTGCTAGGGGCAAAAGCAGTATTAGAATCGCGTTTATCGGATATTGCGGGAGTAATTGAATCAGAGATGTTCAGCGACGAACTCGAAGCCGCATCCGAACTAGTAGATAAGGGTTATTACCGAGCTGCGGGTGCACTAGCTGGAGTCACATTGGAACGAACTCTGAAGCGAATTGCAAGTGAGCGAGCAATTGTAATAAATTCAAAAAAGCCAACACTTGCAGATTATAATGATGCACTGAAAAGTGGTAATATCCTAGACACCCCAAAATGGAGATTCATCCAACACCTTGGGGATATTCGAAATCTATGTGACCATTTAAAAGAACGTGAACCAACGAAAGAGGAAATAAATGCCCTAATAGACGGCGTAAAAAAGGTCACAAAAACATACCCTTAATTCTTCGGATAACCAAAAAATTGTTCATCTGTATCTGATCACGTGAACTCGTAGATTCTAAAAGCATTAAATCTGAGCAAGGTTATGTAAGCCGACTGCCTTCTCTATTTTTTTTACGTTCCCCAGCCCATCCCGACACTTATCAACCGCCATGAATTGCCTGGCTTTCGCTAAGTGCATTTCAACCCTGGACTGGCTCCCATTTCATAGAACTATCAGGAGTCTACTTCGAGCGAGCCGTCCGCAACAGCCTCGTTTATGGCCCTGCGCACCGAGAACATCAGCCTGAGGTACATTTTCCTGAGCTCGTCCGGCTTGGCGAATGATGCCATGTTATCGTTGCTGATGAGCGTGTATGCCTGGGCGATGCTGTTGACCGCGGCGTCGCAAACGTCCACCGCGACTGAAGGCGACAGGCTGAGAAGGGAAAGGACCTCCTCCTGGGCAACGGAATTGAGCATGATGCTTTCCGTGCCGTATGCTTCCCGGAGTATCGCGTGAATGGGGTGGTCCAGCGAATCGAGGGCCTCCTTCAGGCCATCCATATCCTGCGTCGTAAGGAATGCGGAATGCGGGGGAGGCAGTTTCTTCAGCGCGTCGAAGCCCTCCACATACTCGGCCGGCACGAGGTCGCGCATCCTAGCCGGGCATGTCGCGAGATAATCCAGCGTGCAGGCGATGCCGAGGATGTCCGAAGGGACGCCCTCCATGTATGCCTTGCCAGCCCTGTCCTTGGAGCGCCATTCCAGCACCGGCACGGGGAAAGGCTTGCCGTACTCCCTGTGAAGCATGTCGATTCTTTCATCTATCATGTCGAGGAGGTCCTCGCCCGTCGCCCCGCTGTCGAAGCTGAACGAGGTCTCCATCCCCTTGGCCACGTATGTGAGTATCCATTTGCCGTTCTGGCAATGCTCGAACTGGCCGTCGAAGGTCACCATCCTGCCGTCGAGTTCCCTGGAGTCTATTCCAAGCGGGGTCGGCGGCGGCCGCGTGGAGCGCCTTTCCTCGAGCCTCTTCACCCGCCTGTCCTCGTCCGTCTGGCCGAGCGCGATGAACGAAAGGATGAGCCTTACCTTGTCGACGGGGTCATCCAGTTCCATGATTGAATTGTTAAGCGGAACCCTGTTCGACATGCCCATGCATTCGACTGTGAACATCGACTTTCCATCCGTTTCTTTCTCAGCGGTTATCGTGGCATCCAGCCCGAGCTGGGCCAATGCAATGTTCAAGGCGTCCCTTTTCGTGGCCGGCCTTCCGGACGGGACGTCGCGCGCCGTCTTCTGCTGTGCCGTTTCCCGGGCGGACATCCTCTTGTCGGCAATCGCCTGCGCCTGGACAATCAGGGCTTCCCTGTAATTGGAGATGTTGGTCCTAGTCGAGACGATGTCCAGGATCGTCTCGAAAATCTGCCTGCTTTGGAGTATCTGGAGGGATTCGAGTTCCTGCTTGTCCGTAACAGCCGAAGGGTTCTTCTCGTAAGCCTCGGCCGCCCCCAAAAGCCCGCTGATGAGTGCCGAGCGCCCGGCGAAAGGCTTGGCTGGTGCCGGCGCCTCCTGGGGCTTAGGTCCGGCTAGCTTCTTTTGTGGCTCCTGCATCACATCACTTTGGGGGATAACTTTCAGTGATGTTAATTGTGTATTTTGTTATATATAAATGTTTTGTTATGCAATCAGCCGCCCGATAGGGCGTGGAAATTGCCATCCTGGTCCCGGGTGAACTTGTGGGACATGTTTATCTTGCAGATGAACTGTCCATCATCGTTTCTCGTCAGCGGGGACCAAAGCCCCTTGTATATATGGCAATGCGGGCATGCCGGCATGGTTACACCTTTCTTTTCTGTTGATTTGCTTTACTGTCTTTCCTGGTCGAACCAACGCATTTCCATGCAACATTTATAAAGTTTCTTTGCGCGGGGCCGAAGGCCGTCCGCCCTGCCGGGCAAGCCATGGGTATATAATCCGTTTCGCCTCCTATAGTCCCGTAGTGATGGTATGAAGAACGGCCATATCGAGCTGGGAGAGATTCTTTTCGTCGCACTCCTTATCATCGGGCTGGCGGCTGCGGCATTCATTTTCATCGGGCCGAAGCCCGCATATCCGTCAGTACCCGGCAATCTTTCGGAAAACGGCTCGGACGAACCGCAAGATAGGACGATGCCGGCCGCCGAAAACCAGACCCTGCCCACCCAGCCTGAACCGCAGCCGGTGCAGGCCGCGCCACCGCTCGCCAATGGCACGATGGGCTCCATCCTGGATGAAGGCCTCTCCAGGGCCGATAGCCTGTTCTATTCACGCGTGGAATCCGGCCAATACGAAATCAAGACGTACAAATGGACGATGGGGAAGCTAAACGATTTGCCCGATTCCATCCAGATAAAGGCCAACGACATACGGGCTGTCGACGTAAGATTCGACGGCCGCTATAGCGACAGCCTGCGCGGGTTCGCGTTCCGCGTTTATTCGTATTCGGGCTATTCTAGCCCTTCGAAAATATATGGCGTCGCCGCGTTCATCTCGGATTCCAATCCCCTCGAGGGCATGAACGCGAGCGTCGATGTCCAATACGACCTGGCTCCCGAAGGGGCGCAGATAATCGAGGGGTGCAGCGTCCTGTCAGCCTCGGAATACGGGACTGCCGCGGGAACCCCGCTTCATGTTTATGATATCGAATGCAAGGTAATGTACGGTGCTAACCCATGAGACTGCTGTTGTTGTTCCTTTCAATCGGATTATTGTTCGCAGGATGCATAGGAGGGCCATCGGCGCCATCCACCCCGCAGGCCAATGGCACCCAGCCGCCTGTCGCCAATGCCAGCCCCAATGCGACGGCGCCCGAGCCGCCCGCGCCCAGCCAGACGTGCACGGGGTATTGCATGGCGCAGCCGCACACAGCGTGCGTCGGTACCTGGAACATCTCCGGCACCTACCCCGCGTGCTCATGCGGCTTCGTTTGCGACTCGGCCGCCAACCAGACGCCTGCGGCCAACGCCACCCCGCAGGGGCCGCTGGCGACTCCGACCAACCTTACTGTGGCCCAGCTGATGCAGGCCGGCCTTGCGCAGGAGAAGGACGACTTCTACCGGAGCAACGATGGCAGCTTCGAGGAGAAGACATACACGTGGCTGCGTGAGGGCCCGAGCGGCATATTCGGGGACATCGCGCCGGCGGCGGACGTGAAATTCAACGGGGAGGAAATCCCCGGCATTCTCGCCTCAGGATTCACGGTATTCGAAGACCAGGACAGCGGCTCCAGACAGGCATACGGCCTCGCGGTATTCAACCAGACGCGGACATTCCTCGATGATTTCACCGGCAGCGATGCGTTCGACGTCGACTATTTCCCGGACATCATCGACAAGAAGCTGCGCGACTGCTGGGTGTTCTCCAAGGACTTCAATATAGACTCACACGGCGGCTGGCTGCAGACCTATTACTTCAAGTGCGAGCGCGCCCCGGATAAGTGAGCAATTACAGCCCTGCCCGCAGGCACCGAAGGTCCGCGGGATGGCTATTATCTTTTTCCATCGCCCGGCGAGCGCTACCGGCGTGTTTTTCCATCGCCGGAGCCCGGGACAGGAGGAGAACTGAAAGAAGGACTGAATTATAAAAAGAAGAAAATTCCTTATGCCTTCGCCCGGTTCAGAGCGACTTCAGGAAGCCGTTCGAGTCGAGCGTGAACTTGTGCGCCGGGTTGGCCGTGCACCTGAACTCGTTCTCCGCTTTCGAGAGCGTCGAGTTCATACCGAAGCTCATGCTGCACTCGGGGCATCCCATCATAAACTCATTTACCATGGGAATCTACTCCGCCGATTTCTTATCGGCATTCTACTGGTCGTGTTCTGCTAACAGCGGGAAGATATTTAAACGTTTGTCCGAGAATTCCGGGCGTCCAACGAAGTAAAACTCGATTCCGTGCGAAATCATCCCTTATAAATTTTCGCAGACTCGTCATGCGCCCCCTGCGCGCTCTGCCCGCCCGGAGACCTGGCCCATCCAAATAAATGTATTCTGCCTTGACGCAACTGGCATCCGGAATCGGGCTGGAAGCCTATTACGCTTCCCGTCCATGATATTCGGCTTCACTGGCCCGGAATTCCTGGTCCGGGCCGGGGACATATCCGTTTACAGGAAGCCGGGCGCACCCTGGGTTGCGGGCTCCCGGATGCCTCCGGTCCATATCCGGCGCCGAAACGAGGATATATTTATAAAGGCTGATTGTTCTTTCTGTTCCATGCGGCTATCTTTAGTATTACTATTGGCTTTGCTCTTTTTGTCCCCGGCGCTCGCAGCCGTGAATATCTCGAGCTGCGGCGCGGGGAGCGTAATCAGCGCCCCGGGCGTCTATACCGTGAACGCATCGCTCAGCGGAGCCCCTAACGCCGCAAGCACGGGGAACGCCTGCATCGTCATAGGTACGGACGACGTCATTGTAGACTGCCAGGGCAACTCGATTTCGCATGACGATTCAGCTAATACCGAGGGCATAATCGTAAACGCAACCGCGAGCCCTCTTAGCAATATCACGATAAGGAACTGCCGTATACGGGACTATGCTTCCGGTGTTTATGTTGAAGACCCCGCAGGAGGCAGGAATGCCGTCACCCTCACGAACAATACGATTTCAAGCAACACATACGGTGTCCGCATACCCGGTGTTTGGGCAGACGTCGTCATGGTTGGAAACCTCGTAGCCAACAACACGAACTCCGGTTACTTCATGGATGACTATTTCGGCGGAACCATAGACATGACCCTGGACAGGTTCCTTGGCAACACGGCAGACATCAACTACACTACCGGCATGAGCGGCTTCACGATGGATATCGCAGATGTCATATTCGGCAATGCGGACGGGACATACGGAGCAAACACGACCGTTTCACACTCATCCAGTTCAAGGAGCTGGGGCATGATAGACTGGGTGCCGGCACCGGCCGCCCCAAGCGCAAACCACGTCTCATTCCTGAACAAGTCCGTGAACATGACTCCCGATTACATCGACCTGAATGGCGACAAGCTGTTCACAGTGACGATGAAATGGACGAATGCCGAAGGCGTCTCCGCCCTCCAGGAATCGGCAATCCAATTGTGGCTCACAAACGACTCTGGCAACCATCTCCTCAACAGCAGCCCGGATATTTCAAACAACGAGATATCCGCTTCCATATACCTGGATGATTCAGCGAATTCATCCGTGTTCTCGTTATACCGGAACAACGGATGCCCGATCATCACCTCCCCCGGTGCTTATGTGCTTGACCGGGAGCTCAGCGGCGCGCCGAATGGCGGCAGCAACGGCCGCGACGCATGCGTGCTCATCGATACCGACGACGTCGTCTTCGACTGCGCCGGCCACAACATCACGCATGATGACTCCGGGAACAACGCAGGAATCATGGTCAACGGGACCACCAGCAACCGGGACAATATCACAATCAAGAACTGCAACGTGCTCGATTACGAAGCAGGCATCCTGGTCGACAGCATATCATCCAACAGGCAGACCGTGAACCTGTCGAACAACACCCTTACAAGCAACGCCTACGGCATCAGTGTGCCGCTGGGCTACGCGTATGTCTATGGACGGAACAACCTGGTCGCCAACAACACGGCGGGCGGCGTCTATGACTCCTCGTATTTCGGCGACATCCTCGACTTCTCCCAAGACCGCTTCCTCGGCAATGTAAACGACTTCGATTATCCCTCGGGGGGCAGCGGCTTCACGCTCAACCTCGTCGACATTATCCTTGGGAACCCGGACGGGAGCTACTTCGCAAACCTCACGCTCAACCATACGACAAATGACAACACCTGGGGCATTATCGACTACGTTTTCCCGCCGACCCATCCGTCCCCCGCAATATCGAGTTTCCTAAACAAGTCCTTCAACATCACCCACGACTACCTTGTGACATTCGGCTTCGATGACGAATTCGGAATCAAGCTCAAGTGGGGTGCGTCCGAAGGCACCGCCCTCCAGCAGGGCTTCATCCAGATGTGGCTTTTCAACGAGTCCGGCCCGTTCCTGCTGAACGGCACCCCCGATACGGTGAACCGCGAAATATCCGTCCAGAACTACCTGCTTAACGATATCAGCAACTCCACCGTAATAGGCCTCTACCTGGACCACGGATGCCCCGTCGTCAATTCCCCCGGCTCATACAGCCAGTCCGGGAATTTCTTCGGTGCGCCGAACGTGATAAACGGCGTCCAGAACGTATGCTTGCTTATAAACGCGAGCAATGTGGACTGGGACTGCAGCGGCAACACAATAATCAATGACGGCACGGACACCAGCTTCGGCGTCTATGTCAACGGCCCGCTTTCGAACATAACAATCCGCAACTGCCCGAACGTCTCCGGCTACGTGTATGGTGCCTATGTTTACAACTCGACCGGCGTGTCAGTGCGCAACGTCACGGCTGGGGGGTCCTTCCAGAGCGCATTCGCATCGCCTTACAGCCCCGTCCTGTTCGACAATGACACGGCTTACGGCAGCGGAAACGGATTCTACGTCACGACCGGAAACAACGTGACGAACTGCGCCGCGGCAGGAAACAACTACGGCTACTATCTCGACGGACCCCTCTCGACGGGCATCCGCTTCATCAACGACACGGCGGCGCTTTCCGGAAACTACGGATTCTTCTCCACATCCGGCGCGAACGGCAACTACTTCAGCCTCAACCGCGCCTTCAACAGCACCAACGACGGCTTCTATATCAATTCGAACGGCAACAACCTCAGCAACAACACGGCGTATTATAACGGCAACGCGGGCTTCTCAGTCTCCGGAACAGGCAACATGGTCGATAATAACTCGGTTTACAACAACACCGAGGGCATCCGCCTCAATGCCGGTCCGAACACCGCATTCAACAACGACGTGCAGGACAATCCCGGATTCGGATTCATATCTACCGGAAACGGGAACAACATCACGGGAAACAGGGGCGTCCGCAACGGCTACGGCGTCGATGTCAGCAGCTGCTCGGGAAACGTCATCGCCTCGAACAACTTCTCATCAGGCACCACCGGCATAGCGGTCATCGCGTCCACATCGACGTCCATTTCGGGCAATAACGTATTTGGCAACTCCCAGGAGGGCTTTTACCTGAGCAATTCGAACGGGACGGCCATATCGAACGACCACGTATATGCCAACCTGTACGCGTTCTACATCCAGGGGACGGCGGCCGCGGCGTCCGTGAACCTTTCCAACGTGATAATCGACCGCGCCGCGGGCGACTTCGCGAACTACACGAACCTCTCGCTCAATGACTCGGTAAGCGCGGGCAGCGCCTACCGCATCAACTGGACCGTGAACTCGTCTTCGCCGGGCGCGGCCTATACAAGCCTTCTCGGGAAGATGGTTTCCATCGGCACCGTCTCGGGCGGCGTCAGCCTGGACAATATCGTCTGGCACTACCTCGAGTCGGACATCGGCGCGCTTGACGAGGACAGCTTCGTCATCATGAAATACAACGGCAGCTGGAGCGACACCGGCGCCGCGCTCGATACCGGAGCCAACACCCTGGCCCTCCTGAGCATGGTTCCCTCGAGCGATTATGGAATATTCGAAGGGTTCGCGTGCCCCGTAATCGCGGCTCCCGGGACATTCATCCAGGGGCAGGATTATCTGGGGGCCCCGAACCCGATATCCGGCGGTTATGCGTGCGTCGTCATAGACTCGGATGACGTGGCGTACGACTGCAACGGGTTCAACATAACCAACAACGGCACCGGCGGGACAACCCATGGCATCGCCTTCAACACCTCCCGGTCCAACGTCACAATCAGGAACTGCCCGGCAATATCGGGATACACGAACGGGCTCTCGGCGCAATCTGCGTCCAACAGCAGGATATACAACTCGACGTTCTTCAACAACAGCCTATACGGCGTCATCGTGAACGGCGGGTCGAATGTCAATATAACCAACACGACCTCGCGGGACAACTCCAACAGCGGTTACTTCCTGGTCTCGACAACCAACAGCGTGCTCAGGAACAACACCGCCTACGGCCACCCGTCATACGGCTTCATCCTCCAGTCTGGTTCCTCCGGCAACACCCTCGACAACAATACCGCCCACAGCAACCTGATAGGCTTCGGCTCCCTGATCGGCTCCAACGGGAACGCGTTCATGAACGGAACCGCATACAACAATTCCAACAGCGGTTTCTACATCGACACCAGCAACAATACCCAGCTGGCCGGCAACAGCGCATACGATAACGCGCACGGCTTCCAGCTCACGACCGCTTCGGGAAGCTCATTAACCGGAAACATCGTCCGGGACAATACGCAGAACGGCCTCTTCGTGGTAACCAGCACGGCAACCAATCTCAGCAACAACACCATATACAACAATGCGGCTGCCGGCACATTCCTCTCGGTCTCGAGCGGGACGATAATCCGCCTGGACCACTATTATAACAACGGGCTGGACCTTAGGGCGAGCGCAGGAGGCTCGGCTTCGCAGCTGAACCTGTCCAGCGTCATATTCGACAGCGCGTCCGGGACATACCTGAACTACACGAACCTCTCAATCAACGACAGCATAGAGCCAAGTGCCGCATATTCGGTCGACTGGAGCCCGGTCCTTGCCATGCCCGATGCCTTCCACACGCCGTTTGCAGGCAAATTCGTGAACATCTCGGTCATATCGGGAACGCCCGGCATAGACAGCATCTTCTGGACCTGGCTTCCGTCCGAAGTGACCGCGCAATACAATGAATCAATGTTCGAATTGTGGAAGTACAATTCGAGCGGATGGGCGATGCTTAACACGAGCCCCGACATGGGGGCGCACTCGCTCAGCCTCTACAACATGAACCCCGCCAGCGTCTATGGCATCCTCAACGCATCGGACAACTGCCCCATCGTCACATCCTCATACGTCCAGGCGCGCGACTTCATAGGCTCCCCGAACGTGGTGAGCGGCGGCACGGCCTGCGTGGTGGTTAACGCGGACAATCTGGTATACGACTGCAACGGGTACGGCATCACCGGCAACGGCTCAGGCATTTCAACTTTCGGCATAATCGCAGACCACCACAGGAACGTGACCATCAGGAACTGCCCTGGCATATCCAATTACTCCTGGGGCGTGGAATTCAACGACGTAAACGACAGCACCATCATGAACAGCTCTGCCTACAACAATACGTATTACGGCTTCTGGGTCACCTTCGGCTCCCCGTGGAACGGTTCGAACAGGAACATCATATCGGACAATATCGCCCATTCGAACGGCCACAGCGGCTTCTTCATCGCAGGCTACAACAACAACATCACCGGCAATGTCGGGCGCAACAACACCCTTCACGGCCTCTGGCTGGCCGGATGCGGAAACAACCGCGTCCTCAACAACACGGCGTCCAACAACACGAACGGCGCGGGTTTCATGCTGGACAACTCCAGCGCCAACCTTCTCGAAGGCAACATCGCCAACTCCAACCCCCGGGGGATTTACCTCAACATCGGCCCGACCGGAAACCTGGTCAACCAGAACAACCTCTCGTCAAACACTGTCGGGGGCATTGTCCTGAGCCAGGCGCCCCTGAACAATTTGACGGGGAACCGCGTCAACAGCACGACTGGGAGCGGCATCGAAGTGAATAACTGTACGGGCGTGCGCGTATACAACAATACGGCATACCTGAATACAATAGGCATAAGCCTGAGCATCCTTTCATCCGGCAGCGTGGTCGCCCTCAACAACGCCAGCCAGAATACGCAGGACGGAATCCGGCTCAGCAACAGTGCAGGCTCGAATAATGTCACGGACAACTTCGCAAACTCCAACGCCAACTACGGCATCATCCTGGCCTCTTCGCCAAGCAACCGGATAGTCGGCAACACGGCCAACTCCAACAACCAGGGCATCCGACTTGAAAGCTCGTCGGACGGCAACCTGCTGGACCAGAACACGGTGATGAGCAACCTCAACTTCGGCGTCCTGGTGCTGAACAGCCAGCAGAACAACGTCACCCGCAACAACGCGAGCCTCAACAATTACGGCATATACGTCTCGGCATCCAACAACCGGGTCCTGGGCAACAACGCAAGCTCGAACCCCCAGACCGGCATATATGTGACAGGCAGCGGCTCGAGCTACAACCTCATCGAAAATAACATTGCGCGCAGCAACGGGAACTACGGCATCCACGTGTCATCCGGCGGCAACAATTACAACAACCTGACGAACAACACCGCCAACCTGAACAACGACGGGATCCGCGTGGAAGCGTCCCAGTACTGCATCCTGAGGAACAACTACGCTGGCGATAACGGGAACAATGGCTTCTATGTGGGCACCGCGGCGCACAACACCCTGCTGGACAACAACACGGCCACCGGCAACTCGAACCACGGATTCTACACCGTCTCATCGAACGGCTGCAACCTCACGGGCAACAGCGCCTACAACAACACGCAGGACGGCTTCTCGACCTCGTCCGGCTCCAACGATGCATTGGCCTGGAACACCGCCTACGACAACGTGGACGGCTTCTACCTCAGCGGCGCGGACGCCGCCCTGACAAGCAACACCGCCTACCTGAACCACAACAACGGCTTCACGCTCGGCGGCGCGACCGGGGCCACCCTGATCAACAATACCGCATACGGAAACACCTTCATCGGTTTCGAGGAAAATACGGCCGCATCCGACAACCTGATCAGCAACAGCACCGCATACAACAGCATCCGCGGCTTCGTGGTGCAGTCCCTTTCAGAAAGGAACAACCTGACCGGCGTCTCCGCCTTCAACAACAGCGGCAGGGGCATCCACGTGCTCGGCAACCGCACATTGGTCGCAAACGCCCACCTGTTCAACAACGCCCGCGATTTCGAAGCGAATGGCACGGGCATGATAGTCAACCTCTCGGGCGTTTCCTTCGACAATGCCGCAGGCAACTACCAGAACTACACGAACCTCACGCTGAACGACACCGTCGCCTCGGCGTACTTCATTGACTGGACCAGCAACGCGTCCTCGCTCCCCCTCCCGCCCAGCACGTTCTCGTTTGCCCAAAAATACGTGGCAATCACGCCCCTCTCAGGCAACGTTTCAATAGACGCTATCGCCTGGAACTGGTTGCAGGCCGAAATCGTCTTGCCTTACAATGAGAACCTGTTCCGGCTCCTGAAGTTCAACGCCACATGGGTCGATACCGGCGCAACGCTGGATGCCGGCGCCAATACCCTCACCCTGAACAACCTCGGAAGCTTCAGCGACTTCGCCATCCTGCAGGACATCCCCGCAAGCGGCGGCGATGAGCCTGAGGAGGGGGCCGAAGAAGGTTATGACGTGAGGATAGTCCCGGCCTGCCAGGGCTTCATAGTGAGCGTGAAGGACGGCGGCTCACCCGTGCCAGACGCATTCATCACGGGCACGGACGAGACGCACGCCACCGAACTGGGCGCCCGGTATACCAATTCCAGCGGGCAGGCGTTCTTCCCCGACTGCGACATTGACGTGAGCGTCAAAGCCGCCAAATCCGGAAGGCAGGGCACCGACTCGGGCATGGCCGCATGCGGCTTCTGCCCCGAGTGCGCTACGGACGACGACTGCGCGGATTCCGAGCAGTGCAGCAGCCAGCAGTGCGTGCCGGTGAACTGCCCGGGCGGCAGGGTCGTCAACCACGCATGCGAATTGTTCGAGTGCATGGAAGACAGCGACTGCCCGGTCGGGCAGTCCTGCATTGACCACAGCTGCAAGACCGTCTATGAATGCACATACGGCCTGGCCAACACCACCGCAGACGACAACGCGGACTGCGCGGACAACGAGTACTGCGACGTCCCGGTCGGCCAGCCTGGCGGAAGCTGCAAGCCGATAACCGGCTGCGGCGACATAAGGAACCACGCCATAACCCTGTGGGAATGCGGCGACCTGGAAGGCTGTCCGGCATGCAATGCCGGCGAGCTTTGCATAACGCACAATTGCGTACAGGGCGACATCACCTGCCCGGCAAGCGGCATCGTAGGGGACAGCAAGACCTGCCAGGCCAAGGAAGACGGGCTGCCGTGCCTCAACTGCGATTACGTGGTCACAGACCCGGCTGGCAAGAACTTCACCGGCAAGACCGACGACAAGGGCAACCTCAACCTGCCTCTCAAGCTCGCTGGCAACTACAAGGTTACCCTCCTGAGAGACGGGGAAGTGGTGAAGACCATCCTCGTGAAGGCGCTGCCCAAATCCCCGCCTGTAGAGCCCGAAAAGCCGGCCTCAGGCGCCATCGACCCGCTGTTCGCCGGCCTGTTCCTTATCATCCTGCTCGCGCTCGGCCTTGTTGCCATCATGTATTGGAGGCGCGGGAAGGGCGAGAAGAAGAAACAGGCGCCGCCCAAGAAGTGATTCCTTTCTTTTTCTTTCAAACTTTTTTCTCATTTTTCCATTTTTTCCCCGCTTTCCCCTTTTCCCTCCCCAATCCCGTAAGTCCCTTCCACCCGCAGGTTTCCTGATTTTCCTTCCTGTCCAGGCGCCCGGGGCGCTCCGCCATCCGCCACGTGCGATTCCAAAACACTATGCACATAAACCATTCCGCCCCTATGTGATAGCATGCTCGATCCGCTCCGCAAAAGGGACGTCCTGGGCATCCCGGCGTTGCTGCTGCTCATCCTTGCGATACTCTACTTCCTCACCCGCCTGCCCCTGCTCGGCTACCTCCCATTCATCCAGGACGAGGCAATCTATGCGGTCATGATAGGGGAGCAGCAGGACGGCCTTACAGTCATCCCGACGCTTTTCGGGTATCCTATCAGCTGGAAGATGGCGCCTTTCTTCTGGCTCTATTCAGCCCTGGCTCCCCTTTCATCCGGGGTCGGGCTGGAAGGCGGCTTCCGCTTCCCTTCCGTTGTGTTCGGCTTCCTCTGCTTAATTCCCCTCTTTCTCATCCTGAAGCATTTTTCCGACGAAAAGCTCGCGTTCCTTTCCAGCGTGTTCTATCTGGTCTCCTTCGTATCCGTCTATCCGAACACCTCGCTCCTCATCGATTCCCCGGCGTTCCTCCTCATCCTTCTCTCGCTGTATTTCTATGCCGTCAAGGGCAATCCCCTCGCGGGCGGGGCGCTGGCCGCCGCCGCGTTCACGTTCAAGCTGGTCACCGCATTCATCTCCCCCCTGCTGGCCATGGGGTATTTCATCCTCCTCGGAAAACGGGAAGCGCTCACAAACCGGGTGTTCATCGCATCGCTTTCCCTCCCGCTGCTCGCCGCGCTCGCCAATTACGCCATCCTCTCGCCTTTCGGCGGCGGCGACCAGGTCTATTTCGAAGAGCTCCTGCCGCGGCTTCTCACATCCGGGGGGCAGGCCGACCTCGTCACCCGCGTTTCGATGTCCCTCGATACCCTCGCGTACAGCATGGGGCCGGTGTTCCTCGTTTCCCTTTTCGGTTTCGCGAAAAACTGGCGCGGCAACCGCTTCATGTCATTCTGGTACGCCCTCACGATAATCCCATTCCTCGCGGCCACCCAATACCCGTGGTATTACCTTCCGGTCCTGCCCGCCGTCTCATTTTTTGCCGCGCTTGCGGTCTATGACTTCAGGAAGGCGTGGAAGGAGAACCTGCCCGGCCTGCTGGCAGCTGCCGCGATATGCGCAATCTCGCTGATGCTCGTCTGGGGCGCCTACCAGGCGCTCTTCAACCTCCACAACCCGGAGAGGGTAATCGGGACCGCCATCGCGGGAAAGGAAAACGTGCTGATAATCGGCCACTTCAAGCCCGGGATTATCGCGTACAAGGAATTGAACGAGCGCGGGCATATGGGCCGCCCGCTCGATTACGGTTTCATCCTCGGCCCGCCTTCGTTCGGGGGGGAGGAAGCAGCGGCGTTCGTGCGGGATTACGGCACCGGCGCGGTCCCCGCGACAAACGGGTCGTTCAGCGGAATGTACACGTCCGCCTCGGTGTTCAGGAAGGACACGAACATCACCGATTTCGATTATCTCGTTCTCGCAGGCGACCTCGGATTCGGGTTCACGGGCCCGGAAATCCTGGTCCGGGCCGGGGATATAACCGTTTACAAGAAGCCTGGCGCCCCCTAGTCCGCCCCTCCGAAAGAGCCATGCCCCGGTGACTGCGGAAGGGCGAAAAGAGAGCGGGCCCGAAATCGCCTGCCCGGGAATGGGTTTCCATTCTTTTTCATTTTTTCCACAATTTTCTCCCGTAAAACAGGATTTCAGCCTGGAATTGGTTTATAAATCTTAACTTGGATTATCGGCTCATGAGGATTATTGCTGTTTTCTGTGCGGTTTTGTTATTGGCAGGGATATCCTTTTCAGTGGATGTCGGCCAATGTATGATAATCCAGTCTTCGGGCACCTACAACCTCACCGCCGACATTAGCGGAGCCCCTTATTCGTACTACTACGGGGCATACACGACCTGCATCCAGATTAACGCGTCGAGCGTCACCCTGGACTGCGGCGGCCGCAGCATAACCACCACCGGAAATGCCGCAGTGGAAATCGAGGCCCCGGGTTCGAACGTGATTGTCCAGAACTGCGTGCTGAATGGCGGAATGGGCGTCGCCTATATGGGCCTCTCGGGAAGCCGCATAATATACAACCGGATTAATCCCAGCTACGCGGGCGTCAGCGGCGTTCTCGCATTTAGCGGTGCGACTGGCAATGATATCATCTACAATAACATCACCGGGGGCACCTACGGCATATGGGAGCCTGGAGACAATTCGCTCATCGGGAACAACCGGCTGATCAACCAGGGCTCTCTTGGCATCATAGACGCTGGCACCGGCAACATGATAACCAACAACTACGTGTCAGGAAGCGCGGGGGACGGAATGCTAATCGACGGCTCCAACCAATTGGTCTCAGGAAACACGGTGACCGGCAGCGCGGGAAACGGCGTCGATTACTACGCGTATAACACGACCTTCTCTTCCAATACCGTATCGAACAACGGAAATTACGGCATCTGGGCCGGCGGCGAGGGTTCTGGGGACTACACCCCTTACCTGGGAACAATCGGCTCCAATCAGGTCTACGACAATGGAAATACGGGAATCGAAGTCCGGGGCGCCCAGTACCTTACCGTCTCGGGCAACAACGTGTATAACAACCCGACTGGCATCCACCTGCAAGACAGCCAGGGCGAGGGATTCCACCCTGCCCGGTATAATGTATTTTCCAGCAACAATGTCCATGACAATGACGGTTATGGATTCGACGTCTTTGGCGTGACATCCAACAGCTTCATATCCAACACCGGCTCATCCAACGGGGCTAGCGGCTTCGTCCTCGATTCGTCAAGCAGCATCCTGATAGACCCCTCGACCTTCTGCAGCAACGTCGGCGACGGCCTCCAAGTCACAAACTCGGTGGGGGTGAACGTGACCGATTCGACCTTCTGCAACAACGGCGGAAGGGGCCTTCTGGTGGACAACGTCAACAACTCGGTAATTGCCAGGAATACGGTATATGGCAACGTCGGCGGGAACGGCATCGAGGGCTTCCAGAGCTACACCATCTCGTACCTCAACAACACGGTATACAGCAACGGCGGAAGCGGCATCTCGCTCTCGAGCACATACGGCCTGACCATGACGGGCAACTACGCCCACCACAACGCAGCCGACGGCTTCGACCTGGCTTATTCGTCCGGCGCGGCAATATCCAACAACACTGCCAATTACAACACGGCCCGCGGATTCTTCCTTGTCGCGGCGTCCGGCAACACCCTTAACAACAACGCCGCCTGGTACAACAACCAGAGCGGATTCGAGCTTTTCAACGACGCCAGCTACAACTCCGTTTCCGACAACTCGGCGACCGGGAACAGCATGAACGGCATCTTCGTCTACTCGGGCAGCTACAACTGGCTTGTCCACAACACCGCGAACCAGAACAACCAGTCTGGCATAATGGTGCTTGAATACAAGGGCACGGTCCCGGCTAGCAACAACACCCTCATCAATAACTCCGCTTACTTCAACGACTACGGCATCACTCTCGGCGAGGGCAGCACAAACACCACCTCGCAGGGAGACAATCCGTACAACAACCGCGTCGCCGAGATGCGCATCATCGACACACAGAACGCGACGATACTCTACGGCGATTACAGCGGCAACGCATACGACGTTTCAGTCGAAGGCCAGTCCGGCGGCTCGTTCCGTATGAACTACGCCATGTTCGGCGAACCGGGCGGAAGCATAGTGAACATGACCAACCTTTCGATTACCGACGCCTTCGGCTCCGCAGACAACTATACCATCAACTGGACCCAGCGCACGGACAGGCCGACGCACAACTGGCATTCCTTCAAAAACCGCACGGTCAACATCACCGACCGCGAGACCTCCAGCATCGATTACATCGAATTTGACTGGACCGCTTCGGATGCAGTCGGCTACAACGAGAGCAATCTGGGCCTCTGGAAGTACAACTCCAGCGGCTGGACACTCATGAACAGCACGCCGAACGCCGGCGCGCACCACCTGAGCCTGCGGAACCTGGCCCCAAACAGCGCATATTCCCTCTATGAGTTCATCGAGAACTGCCCGATAGTAAACACGAGCGGAACGTTCACGATGACAAAGAACTACACGGGCTCACCGAACCCGGTGTACCTGCCGATCGCGGGCTCGCCGCAGAGCGCGTGCGTCGTCATCAACGCGTCCAACGTAATATTCGACTGCAACGGCCTGTACATCCGCAGCAACAGCACCGCCGGCGCGACCGCGGGCATAGTGACGGAGACCCAGGGCTCACCTAGGCCGCAACTGACCAACATCACCATACGGAACTGCCCCGAGATATCCGGATACAACGTCGGGCTCTTCATGTACAACACCACCAACAGCCTGATAACCAATGTCACCGCCATCAACAACTCGCCGCCGGCATCGGCTTCGACGGGCTTCATGCTCTACTACAGCCCGAACGTCAACTTCACGAACACGGTGGGCCAGAACCATACCTACAACTACTACATCAACCTGAACTCGAACAATGTCCGGATAACGAACAGCACGGCAAGGACGGGCTCCACCTGGGGCTTCTACTTCTCCTCCAGCGTCGCGAACGGCTCGATAACCGACAGCGTCGCAGTCAACAACAACGGCTCGGGCATCTTGATGGACGGCTCCGGCTACCCTGTGGTGGCCCGCAACAACGTGTCCAATTCCCCGCCCTATAACGCGGATGCGGGCATCATCATCAGCGCCAGCAACGCGCTCGTGGAAGACAACATCGCGACCGGCGCAACATCCACGCCTCTTGTGACCTGGGGCTACGGCTTCATAGTGGAAAGCGGCAACGTGACCCTCCGGAGGAACCTCGCATACGGGAACAAGGTCGGCTTTGAGACTTTCGGCTGGGACTGCAACATCACGAACAATACCGCCAGGGACAACCTGGAGGACGGATTCGCAATCTACAGCGAAGACGACATCTACGCCGCCAACGACGCGTTCCAAAACGGCGCAAACGGCTTTGCCATCAACTACACCGTGGGTGCTGACATTGTCGGCAACCGCGCGTTCAGCAACACAGCGAACGGTTTCAGCATGGACGAGGGCTCGGAGGAGAACCTCCTGAGCGGCAACCTCGCATACCAAAACGCCCATGGATTCTTCATGAACGACTGCACCCTGAACAACCTTAGCGGCAACAGCGCCTACAGCAACACCGGCCACGGCATCTATCTCAATGCAAGCACCTACAACCGGCTGATCGGCAACAATGTCTATTCGAACGGCTACGGCCTCAGCATGTGGAGCTCAAGCAACTATAACGTGGTGGAAAACAACACCGCCACCACGAACACCCAGGCCGGCATCTATGTCGTGACCTCGGCTTACAACAACCTGACCGGCAACAACGCGAGCTCGAATGCGAACGGCGTCTACGCGCTCTCATCCCTCTACAACACCATGAGGGCGAACACCGCAAGCGGCAACAGCGGCTCAGGGTTCCACTTCGGCACCATGGCCGGCAATTCCCTCTTCGTGAACAACACCGCCTCCGGAAACGCGCTGCGCGGCATCTACCTGGCATCATCCGGAAACTCGAATCTCAGCGGCAACACCGCCTTCAATAATGCCCAGGTGGGCGTATACGTGCTCGATTCCCCCAACGTAATCATATCCAATGACCATTATTATGGGAACGGGGATGATTTCCGCGTAAGCGGCACCGGCACAGTCAACCTGTCCGGCGTGTCCTTCGACAACCCCGCAGGGGGCTTCCAGAACTACACCAACCTGTCCCTCAACGACACCCTTGCCTCAGAATCATACCTGATACGCTGGATTGACAATTCGACGACCCTTCCGATTCCGGTTTCAACGACCAGCTTCAGGCAGAAATTCGTTTCCATAGAAAACCTGACCGCGAATGCGACGATAGACTCAATCGTCTGGAACTGGCTGGACTCCGAGCTGGCCAACTATACCGAGAGCAGCTTCGGCATCTTCGAGTTCAATGACAGCAGCATCTGGGCGAACACATTCGCAACCCTTTTAACCGGTTCAAACACCCTGTCGCTGGCCAATGTCAGCGAGTTCAGCGTCTTTGCCGTCCTGCAGTTCTCATCGACCGAAAGCGACGGGCCGACGACCGAGCCCACCAGTGACGCCTACGATGTTTCCATAAAGCCGGCATGCCAGGGCTTCATAGTGAGCGTGAAGGACGGCGGCACGCCCGTGCCCGACGCATTCCTTACCGGCACGGATGAGACGCATGCCGTCGAACTGAGCCCGAGGTACACCAATTCCAGCGGGCAGGCTTACTTCCCGGACTGCGACATCGACGTCAGCGTCAAGGCGGTCAAGGAAGGCCGGGAAGGCACTGATGCAGGCACCGCGGCATGCGGCGTCTGCCCTGTGTGCGCTACGGACGATGACTGCGCGGATTCCGAGCAGTGCAGCAACCAGCAGTGCGTGCCGGTGAACTGCCCGAGCGGCAGGGTCGTCAACCACGCATGCGAACAGTATGAGTGCATGGAAGACAGCGACTGCCCGGTCGGGCAGTCCTGCATAGACCACCGCTGCAAGACCGTCTATGAATGCACATACGGCCTGGCCAACACCACCGCAGACGACAACGCGGACTGCGCGGACAACGAGTACTGCGACGTCCCGGTCGGCCAGCCTGGCGGAAGCTGCAAGCCGAT
>Ga0265297_10004102_pt1 | contig 24544 bp, 19 predicted proteins | sample Munlanlwell13791_FD_192502 | JGI IMG/M metagenome (GOLD analysis project Ga0265297, IMG submission 192502) | Leachate microbial communities from a municipal landfill in Southern Ontario, Canada - Leachate well 137-91 | ecosystem: Engineered > Solid waste > Landfill > Unclassified | place... | reverse complement strand
TTGCGCCGGTCGCCGACAGGTATTGCTACCCTCGCTGCCCCTCGACTTGCATGTGTTAAGCCTGCCGCTAGCGTTCATCCTGAGCCAGGATCAAACTCTTCATTGTAAAAAATTTTTATACTTTTAGCTTGTCCCAACTAAGATTTTTGTTGACGAGGTTTATAAAAAACCTCTACCTTATTACTCTTTATAATGCTATCAAAGAACTTTCTATTCAGCGTTTCATTTTCGAAACGGGCTGCAAAGATATGCGACTTTTTTTATCTTACAAAATTATTCGTCTAAAAATTTATAAAATTTCACTCAAAATTAAAGTACTCCTTTTACAGTTAGAAATACAAGTTCCGGATTGGCGTCATTCTGACGGGTTACATAATCTATCAAATCAACACCATACTGCTACTTTGACATGTTTTTTTTCAGGCTCATTAAAAATTGAACTACTTTTGTATTGTTATGAATATCTACATTGAGATATTTTCCACTTTTGCCAAAATCGGGGCTTTTACGATTGGTGGAGGGTATGCTATGCTTCCTCTCATTCAAACAGAGGTCGTTACCAAAAAAAAATGGCTTAACGAAAAGGAGTTCTTGGATGTCCTTGCCATCTCACAATCAGCTCCCGGGGTTTTTGTAATTAATATGTCCGTGTTTATCGGGCTCAGGGTAAAAGGCAAGGCCGGAAGTGTCATTGCTGCCTTAGGAAGTGCATTGCCGTCGTTTGTTGCAATACTCCTGATTGCAATGTTTTTCGACTCATTTAAAGAAAATGAGGTTGTACAAAGTGTCTTTAAAGGCATCAGACCGGCAGTTGTGGCTTTGATTGCCGTTCCACTTATAGGTATGTCAAAAGGGATGAATCTTAACAGGTACACCTCTTTGATACCGATAATCACTCTCCTGCTCATAGTTGCTTTCCGGATATCTCCGATTTACATCCTTATAGCAGGTGCCTTGTTAGGAATCTTCTACCATTATTTAATTAAAAGATGATCTACATTCAGCTCTTCATAACATTCTTCAAGATTGGTCTTTTCACCTTTGGCGGAGGGTATGCAATGATTTCCCTTATACAGAATGAAGTTGTGGTCAAACATCAGTGGGTGGATGCTTCCAGTTTTACAGACATGATTGCGATATCTCAGATGACCCCCGGCCCTATCGGCATCAATAGCGCCACGTATGTAGGATATTCAGTAACAGGAAATGCCCTTGGCTCTGCAATAGCAACCTTTGCGGTTTCGCTGCCATCATTTATTATAATTTTTCTGATAGCTTACCTTTATTCCCAGTTCAAAAAGAATAAATGGTTTGATGCTGCTTTGTCCGGAATTAAGCCTGTTGTTCTTGGATTGATAGGCGCTGCCGCAACTCTGCTTGTCACTAAAGAAAATTTCATCGACTGGACAAGCTGGGCAATCTTTGGTGTGGCTTTTGCTATAACGCAGTGGGGCAAAGTAAATCCAATATATGTTATAATACTTGCCGGAGTTGCCGGATACCTGATATACTGATATATAAAAATTTAACTTCAACATATAATGAAAAAAATATTACTGACCGCAACCATGATAATTGGCATGGCTTGCATGATGTGGGGACAGGAGGCAAAATACACTCCTCTGTACTACCACCGGGCATCACTTTTTGAGGTGCTTCCTATCGAGAAATCTGACATTGTCTTTCTTGGCAACAGCATAATACATTACTGCGAATGGGCTGAGCTGTTCAATGACAGTCATATCAAGAACCGCGGCATAAGCGGGGACATAGTGCAAGGTGTCTACGACAGGCTTGACCCGATAATCAAGGGGCAACCTAAAAAGATTTTTTTGATGATAGGGGTAAACAATCTATCAAGAGATTATACCGTTGATTCTACATACAGGGGGCTTGTGAAGATTGTGGACAAACTCACAAAAGAGTGCCCTACAACAAAGCTTTATATACAGAGCGGGCTTCCTGTCAACAGCACCTTTACCAATTATCCTAAACACAGGACAAGGGGTGAGGAGATCAAACTTTACAATTCAATGATTGAGAAGATGTGCAATGAAAAGGGTATAACATTCATAAATCTTTATCCTCTTTTCAAATGCAAGGATAGTGACGAGCTTGACCCGAAATACACCAAAGACGGGCTACACCTTTCCGGAGAGGCTTATCTGATATGGAGAGATGCGATAAAGAAGTATGTTAAATAAATTAAATTAATCCGGTTTTAAGCGAGAAGTTGGTCATTTTGACCAACTTTTTTTTTAGATATTACTTAATTTAGTTCTAATGGCATTACCTTCGCGGACTTTTAAATCATAATGTATCCCAATAATGAAAAAATTTACTTTCCTAATTTTGTTGACATTTTCTTACTTTTTTGCTTTTGCTCAAAATGAATTTTCTCCAAGAACCTTTAAATCTTGCGATAAATACTGGAAACTGGATTGCAGCATAGGATCAAACATTAACATACCAAATTCAAGCTCAAATCCTGATTCAAAACTTTTCTACTCCAGACCGGGGAGTGCTCCGATGATAAATTTCAAAATAACCCGCCTGTTTTCAGAAAGATGGGGGTGGAATGCCTCTGTTCAAATAAATCATTTCGATGAAAAGAAGTCTGAATATTCGGTTCAATCTCCGTTAGGTGATTTTATTGAAGAACTGTTCTTTGAGAAATTGTTCTGGCCTGTTTCTGTTATGCATCCAGCTATAGAAGCAGGGTTGGTATACAGGATAGAAAATCGGAGGTGGAATATTCATCCGGCTGTTGGGATAGGTTACCTGTGCCATTTGTTTGACAGAGAGGCAAGCACCACCAGTATCAACAACGATATAAAAACAGTTACAATATATAAGCAAAATGCATCTATACCATATATCAGTCTAGGCGTTTCTGCCGATTACTTTGTATCAAAACGATGTTTCCTTACAATAAATACAAATTACAAACAACCTGTTAAAAATTCTTATGCCGAGTTATACCAGACAGTAAATGGTACAGAGACCAGCCGGGTTTCATATAAAACATCATCCGAGGGGAGAAACATTAACGTAAGTTTTGGTTTCGGGTTTACTTTCGGCAGGAGTAAGCATAAGATGTAGTCTATATGCTAATTATTTATTAGCTTTATATAAAACTTCACTTTAAATTCTGTTTGTATGAAAAGTATTCTATTAAGCGGGGTTACTGTCATCATTTGTTTTTGCTGCGGCTTTATTCTGGTTTCCGCCCAACAAAAGGAGAAGGAACAGGGTAAGGCTATTTCAAAAGATGTAAGTCAGATTATAACCCGCAGCTGTGTTGCCTGTCACTCAGACAAAGGTAGCGGAATGGCCAAAATGAAGGTAAACTTTGACAAATGGCAAGGTTACCCGGCAGATAAGCAGGTAAAAATTGCTCAAAAGTGCTATCAGGAGGTATCGAAGGGGAGTATGCCTCCTAAAGGATTTATTAAAAAAAATCCGGGGGCAGTTTTAAGTCCTGAGGAAATTGATGTCTTCCGTAATTGGTAGTTGGAAGGTTTAGATGGAATCTAATGGCAATCTTCGCTGCTCAAGCAAGCTTGGCGGGGTGGGTTGTCTTGCTGTCGTAAGATAACAGCGATTTAGCTTAAATGGTAATTTTTATTGTCTTAGGCTTATACTCGGCTTTGTTAATCAATAAAAATTGATTTAACTTTATGTACAATTAGTGAAAGAGATGGAAGGGAAGAAAAAAGTATTCGGGAGAAAAGCTCGCATTCAGTCGGGAAATATTCATGTTTATTTGAGAGGGAACTGCAGGTATAATGTTTTCTACGATGACAAGGATCGTATTGAATTTCTAATTAGATGCAATAATGTGGCGCATAAGTATGATACAAAGATACTTGCATTTGTATTAATGGATAACCATGTGCATCTACAATTAGTAACAAACAACCTGACGAACTTTGTAAGTGACCTGTTAAAGGGTTATGTTCAATGGTATAACAGGAAGAATGGTCTATCAGACAAATTGTTCAAGACACCCTTTAGCAGTGCATGCAAACATTCTGACAAATGGATAGAGAATAGTATCCTATATATTTTAAATAACCCTATTAAGTCAGGTATGTGTAAGTACCCGTCTGAATATTTATGGAGCTCCTACCACTTTCATTTAAACAACAAGAATCCTTTAAGAAAGTATATTAAAATTGACACTGATTTCTTAACAAAGATTTATCCTAACAGAAAATCATTAGATAAAGCAATCATGTATTACAAATCTGATCTTGAAGACATAAGAGATAAAAGACATGATATCTGGACCCGTGTAACTGACGGATTTGTAATCAAATGTCTAAACACTTTACTGAAAGGACGGAATGTATTTCAGATCAGCGAAGGTGAGATGGAAGAGCTGATTATCTCTTTGAGAAAAGAATCAGGAGCTTCTTACAGACAAATCGCATCGGTTACACATGAAAGTTATGAGTTAGTGAGAAGGACACTTTGGCGCAGTTTGAGGTAAGTACCTAAATGTTTGTTGTTTATATTTTGACTTCTTTTAAAACTCAAAAGTTATCTATTTTTATCACATTCAATATCTGGCATTTACCTCAAACTGCGCCAAAGTGCCTCCCGGCGATCCCCGGGCGGTGGTCCTTCAAAGAAAAAGCCTTCCGACAGGCGTTGGGGATTCCGCTTGTCGGGTGTTTTTTATTGCCCTTCGCTGCTCAAGCAAGCTTGGCAGCGGGGGATTGCCTCGCTAGCGCCAGGCAACCACCGGATGAATCGCTGATTGGATTGCCTCGCTAGCGCCAGGCAACCTTCACTTATCTTGAACGGGATTGCCTCGCATTCGCTCGGCGATCCCCGGGTGGTGGCCCTTCAAAGAAAAAGCCTTCCGACAGGCGTTGGGGATTCCGCTTGTCGGGTGTTTTTTATTGCCCTTCGCTGCTCAAGCAAGCTTGGCAGCGGGGCAATAAAAAAACCGGCGCTTTTCTGCGCCGGCTTTTTCTTTGGGTGGAAGATGGGATTCGAACCCACGACCCCTAGTGCCACAAACTAGTGCTCTAACCAACTGAGCTACAACCACCGTAATTCCGAACAATTCGGGCTGCAAAAGTAGTCATTTTTTTGAATAAAAATACAATTAACCTTAAAAAAAGTTAAGATTTCGATTCTTAAGCAAAATGTTTCAATTCGATACCTATATTCTCTAAATATTTCTTACTTTTGCGATCCAAAGTTGTTTATAAGATTAAATTAATGATATATGGCTCGCGAAATTAAATTCTCTCTGTTATACAGAGACATGTGGCAATCATCAGGGAAATATGTCCCTATGGTTCATCAGTTAAAACAGATTGCCCCTGTCATTATTGACATGGGTTGCTTCGACCGCGTTGAAACAAACGGTGGTGCTTTTGAACAGGTAAACCTTCTTTTTGGGGAGAATCCAAACAAGGCAGTCAGGGAATGGACAGCACCATTCAACAAAGTGGGTATCCAGACACACATGCTTGAAAGAGGCCTTAATGCTCTCCGTATGAATCCGGTACCGGCTGATGTCCGCGAACTCATGTATAAAGTTAAAGCAAAACAGGGAACAAACATTTCCCGCTCCTTCTGCGGTTTGAATGACCCGAGAAACCTTGAACTTTCTGCAAAATATGCAAAGAAGGGTGGAATGATATCTCAGATTGCACTGAGTATCACATATTCACCTGTTCACACTGTTGAATACTACATGAGCCTTGTTGACAAAGTTGTGGCATTCGGAGCTGATGAAATCTGTCTTAAGGATATGGCCGGTATTGGCCGTCCTGCGTTCCTTGGAAGACTTACAAAAGCGATAAAGGACAAATATCCTCATATTGTCGTTGAGTATCACGGTCACAGTGGTCCCGGGTTCTCTGTAGCTTCAATGCTTGAGGTTGCCCGCGCAGGTGCCGACTACATTGATGTTGCAATGGAGCCGATTGCCTGGGGAATGGTTCACCCTGACGTGATAACTATTCAGGCAATGCTTAAAGATGCCGGGTTCCTTGTTAAGGACATCAACATGGACGCTTATATGGAGGCGAGAAGTCTAACCCAGTCATTCATGGATGATTATCTCGGATATTTCATGGATCCTAGTAACAAAGTAAGCACATCTCTCCTTGTTGGCTGTGGTCTTCCCGGCGGAATGATGGGCTCAATGATGGCAGACCTTAAAGGGTTCCATGGTGCAATCAACTCATCTCTGAGAAATCAGGGCAAGAAAGAGCTGAAACTTGACGAACTTGTTGTAATGCTGTTCCAGGAGGTTGAATATGTTTGGCCTAGACTAGGTTACCCTCCTTTGGTAACTCCTTTCAGCCAGTATGTGAAGAACACTGCACTCATGAACCTGATGCACACGCTCAAGGGCGAACCAAGATGGTCAACCATTGACAAGGATACATGGAACATGATTCTCGGCAAAACAGGTAAACTTCCTGGTGAACTTGCCCCTGAAATCAAACAGCTTGCTAAAGATAAAGGCATGGAGTTCTATGAAGGCAATCCACAGGATGCATTCCCTAATGAACTTGACCGTTTCAGAAAAGAGATGAAAGAGAATAATTGGGATCTGGGAGAGGACGAAGAGGAATTATTCGAATTTGCAATGCACGAAAGACAATATCGTGACTATAAGAGCGGCGTGGCAAAACAACGTTTCACTGCTGAGCTTGAGGCTGCCAAGGCAAAGGCAAATGCTCCTATAGTAATTACAAGGCCTGTAGTTGAAATGCCTAAGGTTGACGTTGAGAAGATTATTGCTGCTAACCCTAATGCAAAACCTGTTCAGTCAACAGTTAAAGGACAACTTATCTGGCAATACGATATTATCGACAAATCGTCTGCTCCTAACATAGGTGAGAAGGTTGAAGCAAACAAGCCTATGTGCTTTGTTCAGGCTTTTTACGGACTTGAAGAGATTAAGCCTGCTTTTGAAGGCAAAATTGTTGCCATCTGCGCAAAACACGGGGAGACAGTACAAAAAGGTGAGATAATTGCTTTTGTTGAGTAATCTCATTTTTTTTAGAAATCGATAAAAAGACTTAAAAAGGGAAAATTTAAAAAATTTTCCCTTTTTTGATGCAACGAAACTGCTCTCTTGTGCATCTATTAAGTGATTGGCAAATCAAGTAATTTTATTTAAAAAGAATTTAAGTTCTTATTCATACTGTGGCTAATTGGTCGTAATGGATGCATGATTCTGAGATTCAAATGTTTGGGGTAGCAGCAAACAAGAGATTCTGAAAATCTGGCATTTCTTTACAACTGAAAAGTTATAGATTTTGAATAACCGCTCCTTGATTAAAGAGCTTAATTTTAAGCAAATTGCAGTGACCTAGGAGGGATTCAAACCCCCGACCTTCAGAACCGGAATCTGACGTTCTATTCAACTGAACTACTAGGCCTTGTATTGAGCAGCAAAGGTACAATTTTAATATTGATTAAAAAATGTATCTTTGCTGCTTAATAATTTATTTTCTATGAAAGCATTTGTTTTCCCCGGACAAGGGGCACAGTTCAGTGGCATGGGTAAGGAACTTTACAACTCTTATCCTCAGGCCAGGGAACTTTTTGAGAAAGCTGATGATATCCTCGGATTTAGTATTACAAAGATCATGTTCGAGGGAAGTGACGATGAACTCAAACAAACAAAGGTAACTCAACCGGCAATTTTTATCCACTCTGTAATATTATCAATCTGCCATAACGACTTTACACCTCAAATGGTGGCAGGCCACTCCCTTGGTGAGTTTTCCGCTCTCGTGGCAGCAAAATCATTAACCTTCGAGGACGGATTACGTCTGGTATCTGCAAGGGCGAAAGCAATGCAAAAGGCTTGTGAGCTTGAGCCGTCAACAATGGCCGCCATTCTCGGGCTTGATGACGCTACTGTGGAAAAAGTGTGTGCAGAAACTCAGGGAATAGTTGTTCCAGCAAACTATAATACAAACGGTCAGCTTGTCATATCAGGCTCTGTTTCAGCAATAAATCAGGCATGTGAATCGCTTAAGGCTGCCGGAGCAAAGAGAGCTCTCATACTGGCTGTTGGCGGAGCTTTCCACTCACCACTAATGGAACCTGCAAGACAGGAATTGGCGGCTGCAATTGGCTCTACAACCTTCAGCAAACCTATCTGCCCGATATATCAGAATGTAGATGCAAAGCCTCATACTCTTCCTGAAGAGATTAAAGAGAATCTCATTCTGCAATTAACTGCTCCCGTAAGATGGAGACAGAGCGTAGAGAATATGTGGCACGACGGTGGAAGGGAGTTTGTCGAACTTGGCCCCGGCAATGTTCTTCAAAACATGATTAAAAAAATCCTGCCGGAAAGCATAACAAACGGATATCAATAGAAGGTAATCATTGACGTATTACGAATTTATAGAGCAGAGACGCATCCTCTCTTTTAGAGATGTCCAGTTTCTGCTCTTTTATATATTTCTCTATATCTGCATACTTATCGGGAAAGAACTTTTTCAGAGTTGAATTTGTGAAAGAGTAAAGCCGCCCCTTGCTTACTATATATACTATTTCTCTATAGTTGAACGGGACAGAACCTGACCACAGCCCCTTTTCTATCTGATAATAAAAATTGTCTTCTGTTGAGACAACATTATCCATCATAGCCACATCATCAGACATGCCGAACGCACCGGTAAGAGCCTTTCTCCCGAAAGTCACCTGCTTTGTAAGACCCAGGCTGTATTTCCCGTCAGTGTCCAGTATTTGTACATATCTGTTCTTAATCTTATAAAAAAGATAACTTCCGGCACTCATGGATACTACAATGTTTTCTGAGGCGACGGCCAGAGTATCCCCTTTTTCATCCAACATTCTTAAGGTCTGCGAACAATTATCAATGTTGAATTTTCCGTTATAAGTCATTTTATCCTTAAGGATAATTTTCCCGTTGCTAAATACAGGCATTGCGTATCTGCTCTTCAAGAAAGCCTCGCTGTCAACAATCTTGCCGTCCCGTACCCTTAACACACCATCCTGAGCAGATAGTGGCAGTTGAATTGTGATAAAAACTAAAACTAATAACCAATTTTTCATCTCTGTTTTCTTGTTGATTTGATGGCATGAAATTAGCTAAAATAAACTTTAGTATCTGGATTTTTTTGATTATTTTTGTAAAAGTATATAAAATGCTAAAACCTATTCAAACCATAAAGGAGTTCGAGCTAGAGACAGAACTCATATCGGTAAAGTCCTCTGTAAGGGACTTTACCACAATCAATATGTTGAAGATATAACCTTGGTCTGTAATATATTTTATTACCGGCCATTTTGATTTTTTTACACTACGTTCAAATTGAAATTCATTTATATTAAAAATCTTTATAAATAAAATAAAACAGCTATGGCAAAGGAAAAAAAATTCATTACCTGTGATGGTAACTACGCCGCAGCACACGTTGCCTACCTTTTCAGCGAACTTGCAGCAATCTACCCTATCACTCCATCATCTACAATGGCGGAATATGTGGATGAATGGAATGCCTTCGGGAAGAAGAACCTTTTCGGAGAAAATGTGAAGGTCGTTGAAATGCAAAGTGAGGGCGGAGCAGCAGGTGCTCTGCACGGAGCACTCCAGGCGGGTGTACTGGCCACAACATTTACAGCATCTCAAGGTTTACTTCTGATGATCCCAAACATGTACAAAATAGCGGGAGAGATGCTTCCGACAGTTTTCCACGTATCTGCCAGGACTTTAGCTGCTCAGGCGTTATCCATTTTTGGAGACCATTCCGATGTAATGGCTACCAGACAGACTGGTTTTTCTATGATCGCTTCAAGCAGTGTTCAGGAAGCAATGGATTTAGGTGCCGTTGCACATCTGTCAACACTCAAGTCAAGAATTCCTTTTGTACACTTTTTTGATGGTTTCAGAACTTCTCACGAAATACAAAAAATTGAGGCTCTGGATCCGGATGCCCTCAAGGATATGATCAGCGACAAGTCTCTTGCTTCATTCAGAAACAGAGCACTTAATCCTAACAAACCTGTAACAAAGGGTACTGCCCAGAATCCTGACGTATTCTTCCAGGCAAGAGAGGCTTGCAATCCGTATTACGATGCAGTGCCTGATATCGTTGCCAGATATATGGGAGAAATCAGCGAACTGACAGGCCGTCACTATCTTCCTTTCGACTACTATGGAGATCCTGAAGCCGAGAATATCATCATTGCCATGGGCTCGGTTTGCGAGACGATTAAAGAGACAATCGATCACCTCAAAGAAAAAGGGGAAAAAGTCGGACTTCTTACAGTTCGTCTGTACAGGCCATTCTCTGCCAAGTATTTCTTCAGAGTATTACCTAAGAGCGTTAAGAAAATTGCTGTTCTCGACAGAACAAAAGAGCCGGGTTCTACAGGAGAGCCACTCTACCTCGATGTTAAATCGGTAATTACCGACAAGGGTGGAAAGATGCCTCTTATTGTTGGCGGACGTTATGGTCTTTCATCAAAAGATACAAGCCCTGCACAGATCATATCAGTATTTGAAAACCTCAAGCTCAAAGAGCCTAAGAACGGCTTTACAATTGGTATAGTCGATGATATCAGCTTCAAATCTCTTCCTGTTAAAGAGGAGATAAGTCTTGCAAAACCAGGCGTTAAAGAGTGCAAATTCTACGGACTCGGCTCAGATGGTACTGTAGGTGCAAATAAAAATACAATCAAGATTATAGGTGAAACCACTCCTAAATATGTTCAGGCATATTTTGACTACGACTCAAAGAAATCAGGCGGATACACCTGTTCTCACCTGAGGTTTGGCGATTCTCCGATTCAGTCTCCATATCTGGTTTCAACACCTGATTTTGTTGCATGCCACGTAACATCTTACCTTCACAAATACGACATTCTGAAAGGTATAAAGAAGGGAGGCACATTGCTTCTGAACACACTCTGGTCTGCAGAGGAGACAAAAGAAAAGTTGCCTGATTTTATAAAAGCCACAATAGCAAAGAAAGAGCTCAAGCTATACATTATTAATGCAACAAGCATTGCCGAAGAGATTGGTCTCGGGAACAGGACAAATACTATTCTACAGTCAGCCTTCTTCAAAATAGCGGACATTGTTCCTTACGAGCAAGCAGTTAAGGAGATGAAGAAAGCTGCCGAAAAATCATACGGCAGAAAAGGTGAAAGTATTCTTAAGATGAACTATGCTGCCATCGAAAGAGGCGCAGAATATGTTCAGGTTGAGATTCCGTGTGAATGGAAGAACCTCTCGGCAAAATTCCGTCCTTCAAACTTTGACAGACTCGCTCCGGATTGGGTAAGAAATGTTGCCGATCCTGTAAATGCACAGAATGGAAACGATCTTCCTGTAAGTGCTTTCTTGCATCTGGAAGATGGGACAATCCCTGCCGGAACTGCCGCTTATGAAAAAAGAGGTATTGCAGTCCACGTACCTGAATGGCAGAGTGAAAACTGTATTCAGTGTAATCAGTGTGCTTATGTTTGTCCTCACGCTGCAATTCGTCCTTTCCTTATGACTGCTGAAGAGCAGGCTTCGGCTCCTGCCGGCATTAAGAAAGTAACCGGAAACGGAGCATTCAAAGAACACAGCTTTACCATTCAAGTATCTGTACTCGATTGTACAGGCTGCGGTAACTGTGCTGATGTATGTCCTGCCAAGACAAAGGCACTTGTTATGAAACCTATCGAGACCCAAATGCACGAGCAGGAGAACTTTGATTATCTGCACTCTGTTATCGGGTATAAAGATACAGTTCAGCCTAAGACACAGAATGTCAAGAACCTTATGTTCTCACAGCCACTGTTTGAGTTCTCGGGAGCATGCGCCGGATGTGGTGAGACTCCTTATGTAAAAGCTGTAACTCAGCTGTTCGGAGATCACATGATGATAGCCAACGCCACCGGTTGCTCATCTATTTACGGAGGTTCTTTCCCTGCATCCCCTTACACTACCAACAAAGACGGTAATGGTCCTTCATGGGCAAACTCACTTTTTGAAGACAATGCTGAATTCGGTTTGGGTATGTATATGGGAGCAGAAAGGGTACGTGACAGGGTTGCCAAGCTTATGGCTGACGGTCTTGAATGCGACTCATGTTCTGCTGAAATGAAAGTTTTGTTCGGCGAGTGGATCTCTAAAAGAAATGACGCTGCAGGAAGCAGAGAGGTTGCCGATAAGCTTTTACCTCTTATTTCAACATGCAAATGCGACATTTGCAAGGAGCTCACATCTTTGAAAGATTTCATGGTCGCACGTTCTCAATGGATCTTCGGCGGTGACGGATGGGCATACGACATAGGATACGGCGGACTTGACCATGTCCTTGCATCCGGAGAAAATGTCAATGTACTTGTGCTTGACACAGAGGTTTACTCAAACACCGGAGGACAATCTTCAAAATCAACACCTGCAGGTGCTGTTGCCAAATTTGCAACATCAGGAAAGAGAGTCCGCAAGAAAGATCTTGGAATGATGGCCATGAGCTACGGTTATGTATACGTTGCACAGGTTGCAATGGGTGCAAGCCACAATCAGCTCTTCAATGTGTTGAAAGAGGCTGAGGCTTATGACGGACCATCTCTTATCATTGCTTACTCACCTTGTATCAACCATGGCCTGAAACATGGCATGGGTGCTTCTCAGAAAGAGGAGAAGATGGCTGTGGAATGTGGTTACTGGCATCTATACAGGTTTAACCCGGCTCTCGAGGCTGAAGGTAAAAATCCTTTCTCCCTTGACAGCAAGGAGCCTGACTGGACTAAATTCCAGGAATTCCTCAAAGGAGAGGTGCGTTACAGCTCTCTTGCCAAGACTTTCCCACAGGAATCAGAGGAGTTATTCAGACTCACTGAAGAGTATGCAAAATGGAGGTATAATTCTTACAAGAAACTTGCAGGAGTATAATCTTGCCGACATATAGCAAAAAAGGCTGCCTTGATTACAGGCAGCCTTTTTCATGTCTTTTTATGTCCTTATATCTTCTCCAGAGCCTGACTAAGATCTGCGATTATATCCTCAACATTCTCTATACCTACCGAGAATCTCACAAGATCATCAGTAATTCCTGCAGCAAGCTTGTCCGCGCTGCTGACCGCTGCATGTGTCATGGAAGCCGGGTGCTGAATCAATGTTTCTACACCTCCCAATGACACGGCCAGTAATGCGAGCCGTACATTGTCCATTAATCTTCTTCCGGACTCAACACCACCCTTTATTCCAAAACTCATCATAGAACCTGGCCCGGACATCTGTTTTTTTGCAAGCTCATACTGGGGATGAGATGGTAGTCCGGGATATTTAATCCAGGAGATCTTAGGATGCTTCTCAAGAAATTCCGCCACTTTCATTGCATTTTCCTGAGCCCTGTCCACTCTTATGGCGAGAGTCTTGACCCCTCTCAAAACCATATAAGCCTGGGTAGGATCCATATTACACCCCATGTAGACCATTGAGTGTCTTATCTTCTTGTATAAATCCTTCTCTTTTGTCACAATCACGCCACCGACTATATCGGCATGTCCGTTGATGAACTTTGTAATTGAGTGTAAAACCACATCGGCACCCAAATCGAGCGGTCTTTGAATATACGGGGAGCTGAATGTATTGTCTACTACCAGTATTAACCCATGCTCCTTAGCAATTCTGGAACACTCTGATATATCAGTTATGTCCATTGTAGGATTTGCTGGAGTCTCAATATACAGAACCTTCGTGTTGGACCTGATTGCTGCCTTTATATTCTCCGGATTTGTGGTATTTACAAAAGTCGCCTCCACCCCGAAGCGCGAGAAATCCTGCTCCAAAACACCCCTGGCAGGACCGTAAACTGCATCTGAACTTACAATATGACTTCCAGCAGCCAGTAGCGACATATAAACAGATGTAACGGCACCCATGCCGGAACTTGTTGCAATCCCGTCATATCCGTTCTCAAGTCCGGCAATGCATTTTTCAAAAGATCTTATTGTAGGGTTGGCTATACGGGTATATATATAACCATCACTCTTGCCTGAAAAACAGTCTGCTCCCTCCTGTGCATTCTTGAATTTAAAGGTGGATGTCTGATAAATAGGAACCGTTGCACTACCGAATTGATCTTCAAAATAGTCGCTGTGAATCAGCTTTGTATTAAAACCGCTTTTATTGTTATCCATCATTCTTAATATTTGGGTGTTTAAAAAAGCATAGCTTTCTTATACTCTTCCGGAATATCCCCGGATTCTGTAATAGTATCCTTTATTTTTGATCTTCTCGCCCTTACACTGGAATATTGTATTGACAGGACTTGTGCAATCTCCTTGGATGTGAGGCCGCTCTTTATCAAGACAAGCATAAGAATATCAATCGGAGAGCAAATAGGTTTAAGAAAACCGACATAAGGGAACGCAGATACAAATCTCTGATCATCAACAATAAGTGCATACTGAGTCTTCATCTCATCCCTTGCAGATTTTACTGATTTCTGGATTTTATCTGCAAACTCCGGATTGTGGCGGCGGCATCTCTCGGACTCATCAAAAACCTCCTCAATAAAACGAGGCATTGCAGAGGAATTTGCCTTGCTGATCTCAGCTATAAGCCAATCCTTGCTCTCTGTATCTGCTGCACTGATGTTTGAATTTTTAAGGAATCTGTTCCTGAAAAGCAGATATATAATTAGCAGAAAGAGAATGACTGCCAGGGAAACCATATAAATATAATATTTCTCCGCTTTGTCCAATTTTGCAGAAAGTTTTATCAGTTCACTCTTATTGTCTATCTCCAGTAATTTTTGGTGCGAATTTCTGGATGAGTACCTTCTCAACCTGTCAAATGCCTCTTTTTGATATTTATAGGCCATATCATGCCTGTCACTCTTTTCAAGGAAGTAAGCATACTTAGAAAAATATGTTGCCGCTTGACTGGTGAGGGAGTCCTTGGTTTCATCCAGAGCTTTCAAATAAAAAATGTTAGCACTGTCCTTAGGTCCGTGTTGTTCGTAAAATATTGCAAGCCTGTAATTAAGATTAGCATAATCAATATCCTTAAGGTCATATCTCCTTGCAATCTCGATCATTCTCTTAAGGTAAGTGACAGCCATCTCACTATCCTTGGCACTACTGTAAAACAAATAAAAAGCGTTGCTTAACTCGTATTGAATCAATGGAGATGCGCTCTGTTCGAACTGGAATTCAGATATATTCTGAAACGCTTTTGTGAGCTTTCCCATAGAGAGGTATAATCTGAAAAGCCTGGTCTTCAACCTTAATATACCTATCGAATCATTTAAGTCCGCAGTAGCTTTTAATGCTTTTCCAAGATATATCTCTGCAAGAGGGTATGCATTCTGTGCCTTAAGGATCCGGCTCTTGTACTCGTAACATTTGGCAAGTGTGTACTTATCGTGTACCTGCTTCTCCTGATATACAGAATCTGCTTTTAGGATATATTCATATGCAATAGTGTCTCTTTTATTGTTGCTCATTGTAATGATTATTCCCTTATATAAGAGAGCCTTGCAATAATTTTCACCCTCCATGTCATGATTCCTGTACCATTCCAGCGATTTATCTATATTCTCGTTATCCTTTTCCCGGAATGACCTTCCACTCCTCTCCTTAGCCATGCTGGTCAGCAAGTAATAATAGGCCTCATTCTCATCAGACAATATAGTTTTATCTATAGTCATAAGGCTGTCAAGCAGTGCTTCAGAATCTACAATGACTAACCTTTCCCAGGAATGCATCTGAGAGTTTAGCTTGTCATTTTCATTTTTTGCTGAATTACAGGATATTACAAAAAATAAAAATAAAAGCACAAAGATTTTCTGCATAAAATTTCTGTTAATCCGCCATAAAGATATCACTCAAATTTCAATTTCGAGTCATTTATCGGCGAGATTTTAAAATTTTAAAAATTGAATCGGTAATAATAATTTCCCTTTCCCTTGTCTTTTCAAAAATAGTCCGGGCCTCAGAAGTAAGGTTCTCGGAGATATTTATATCCTTAAGATCTGCCGAGTTTATCAAAACATTCATATATGCACCGTAAACAGCTGATCTTATTGCCAACGCGCCAACCCCCGCATCCGACAGAGAATTCGGATTTCCATCCTTTACCATCGCCTCAAGCAGATCAAATGCTGAATATGCCACTTTCATAGTCCTTAACGGTACCTCTGTGGCATATTGTGTTGCAGTTTGAATTGCTTCAGATCTTGCAGCCTTCTCCGTGTCGGTACTCTTTGGCATTGAGAAAGCCTCCAGAATTCGGTTAAATGCGTTTGTATCCTCGTCAACCAGGAACAATAGCTCAGCAGTTATATCCTGTCCTTTTGCAGCCCATTGAGAATAAAATTCCCATTTATCATCCCATCCGGGCTTATGTGCCGACAGATTTGCAACCATTGTCCCAAGAGCCGCACCAAGAGATCCCATATAAGCAGAAACAGATCCTCCTCCCGGAGCAGGAGATTCAGAAGCTGTCTCAGATACAAAACCGGCCGAAGTCAGATCCACAAGTCTCTTTTTGGCTTTATCCTCAATCAGATATTCAATCACCTTCTCCTTAGGGTCGAATGGCCTGAGATCATCTAGTCCCATAGACTTGACTGCTATCTTAATGATCTCTTCCTCAGAAATTCCAAGAGAGCGTTGCTGTTTTGCAAGATAGAATTTTCCTGCTTCAATAAGTACTTTCTTCGGGATTAATCCTACAATCTCTGATCCCGTCACTCTAATACCTCTAGCCCCGGCCTTGGCTACGACCTCTTCAAACGCCACATGAACTGGTGTCTGAGTAATATTTGTCACATTCATGGAAACCTGTGCAATACCATATTCTTCTATAAACCAGCCAATAGCCTTACATCCCTTGAGAGTACCCGGAATCCAGACATCTTTGCCGTTTTCATCTTTCACAACCTTTCCAGTAATCGGATTCCCCTCTCTTAATTTGCGACCCTTCTCCCTGACATCGTATGCAATCGCATTTGCTCTCCTGGTGGATGTAGTGTTGAGATTATAATTTATTGCCACAAGAAAATCCCTTGCACCTATTGCTGTTGCTCCTGTATGGAGAACACTACCCTCAAATATACCGGGGCCAAAATCAGGTTTCCACTCCGGATCGGTAAATTTTCTTGAGAGTCCTTCATATTCACCAGCCCTGCAGTTGGCAAGGTTTCTGCGCTCAGGTCTGAAAGCAGAGCTTTCATAACAATATACAGGTATTGACAACTCTTCTCCTACCCTTTTGGCCAGTACTCTTGCCATCTCAGCACACTCCTCCATTGAGACACCGGCAATCGGAATAAGCGGGCAGACATCAGTTGCACCCATTCTAGGATGTTCTCCGTGATGATGTCTCATATCTATAACCTCTGAAGCTTTCCTGATTGCCCTGAATGCAGCCTCAACAACGGACTCAGGTTCACCGACAAATGTAACAACGGTTCTGTTGGTGGCATTTCCTGGATCTACATTCAGAAGCTTTACACCTTCAACACTTTCTACTGCATCGGTAATTTGTTTTATTACCTGCATGTTCTTCCCTTCGCTGAAATTAGGGACACACTCTATTAATCTTCTTAACATTATATCTGATTCTATTTTGTAAACATTTTTACTCCTTGTGGCATTCTCTTTTCCAGTTACTCCACATCAAGGTGGAAGAAATGATACGGGCAAACATTGTGAGGTTTTATAACATTTACTGCCTCAACGAACATGTCATCACTCATCGTGAACGGCAGATTCTTGGGAAGAAAAGCAACATCAATCGGGCCAAGTTCTCTCATTTCCGGTATAAGTTCCGTATCTCCGGCGAAGTACAGCCTGAATCCGCCAAAATCAAGCAAATATCCGTTTCCTGCTCCCCTTGGATGGAACAGCATCCCATTTTCATTTTTATGCTCTATATTGTAAGCAAATGTAGCTGTTATATGTAAACCCTCATAAGTAGAGCCCTCACCTTGCTTTAGCGGTTTTACATCAGGCAGGAGGCCGGCAACCACGGGAGTTGATAATATTGTTGTACTCTTTCCTGTAACCGGTTTAAGGGCATTTATATCAAAATGGTCGTAATGATCATGTGTAATCAGTATCAGGTCAGCAACAGGCTGTTTTGTATAGTCAGCAATTTCACTGTACGGGTCTGTCATTATCTTGAGACCGTTCCATTCTATCAATACAGAGGCGTGTCCGATAATGGTGACATCAATTTTGCCAAGAGGTGTTACAAATTTTGCCATAATCTTCCGTTTAAATATATTTTATCTATCCATGATGAGGTAAACGCATAAGGAATAAATTCAATAGAAGGTATGGGCGCCGTGATTATAAAATTTGCCTTTTTCCCCACGGCGATTGTTCCATGGGTCTCCTCAAGCCCCATTGCATAGGCACCGTTAATTGTTGCGGCATTTATCAATTCATTCGGAGTCATCTTCATTTTAAGAGCTCCAAGGAACATCATATAGCGCATATCACCCGAAGGACACGAGCCGGGGTTATAATTTGTTGCTATTGCAACAGAGAGTCCGTAGTCAATCATCTCTCTTGCCGGAGCATAATCCATATCCAGAAATTGTGTTGCTCCAGGTAATAGTGTAGCCATTGTTTCCGAGTCTTTAAGAACTCCGAACTCCTCCTTACCGGTGAATTCAAGATGATCAACTGATATGGCGTTGTACTTTACACCGACTTGCACGCCTCCTGAAAAGCTCATCTGGTTTGCATGAACTTTTGGCCTGAGCCCGTACTTCATACCTGCATTCAGAATCCTGTCCGTATCCTCAACGGAGAAAAATCCTTTTTCGGTGAATACATCTATGTAATCAGCCAACTCTTCAGTTGCGATGACAGGAATCATCTCGCTTATTATCTCATCGACATACTCTTCTCTCCGGCCTGTATATCTTTCAGGAACCGCATGCGCCCCAAGAAAAGTAGTTTTTATAGTCAGCGGTGTGAATTCGCCAATCCTACGCGCCACTCTCAGCATTTTCAACTCATCTTCCAGAGAGAGCCCGTATCCGCTTTTAATCTCAACGGCTCCTGTCCCAAAGGAGATTATCTCTCTTGCCCTTGAGAGGGCTTGTTTGAGAAGATCGTCCTCTGTAGCCTCGTGCAGCAGCTTTGCAGAGTTAAGTATTCCACCGCCTCTCGCCGCTATTTCGCTATATGAAAGCCCTTTCAGTTTGTCAAAAAACTCAATCTCCCTGCTCCCGGCATATACAAGATGTGTATGAGAATCACAGAATGTAGGAATGACCATTCGTCCGCAAACATCAACACTCTCTTCCGGCATCATACTCTTCAGCCTCTCATCTGTCAGCTGAGACATCTTTCCGAAATCTGAAATCAGATCATCGTCTGTCAATAGATAGCCATTCTCAATTATCCCGAGCGAGGACATCTCTTTTCCGCAACGGCGCTGAACAAGATTTCCCTGCTCAACTTGTATCAGTTTGCCAATATTTATAAACAGACGTTTCATTTTGTATGCTCTCTTATAAACCTGATGGAATCATGAATATGTGTATACATAACCTCATCTTCAGCAATAAAAGGTACTATTTTACGGTAATCGGCAACCAGTGACTCTATGACCGGAGAGCTCCTCAAAGGTCTTCTGAACTCCAAAGCCTGAGCCCCGTTCATCAACTCTATTGCAAGTATCTTCTCAAGATTTTCCACCACACGGTAGCATTTTGTCGCTGCATTAGCCCCCATACTAACATGATCCTCCTGACCCTGAGACGAATCTATTGTATCTACACATGCCGGTGTTGCCAACTGCTTGTTCTCACTTACAACAGAAGCCTGTGCATACTGAGGTATCATAAAACCTGAATTCAACCCCGGGTGGGCAACCAGGAAAGATGGCAGACCTCTCTTCCCCCCTATAAGCTGATAGGTTCTCCTTTCTGAAATACTCCCCAACTCAGCCAAAGCAATCGATAAAAGATCCAGCGGAATTGCAAGAGGTTCTCCGTGGAAGTTTCCGGCAGATATGATAAGATCCTCTTCCGGAACTACAGACGGATTATCAGTTGCGCTGTTCAATTCTGTTGTAAAAGCCTTCTCAATATAGTCGAGAGCATCCCTGACGGCACCATGTACCTGGGGCACGCAACGGAATGAATATGGGTCCTGAACATGCTGCTTCTCTCTGAAAGCAATTTCACTTCCATCTAAATATTTTCTCATATTTGAAGCGGTCTCAAGCTGTCCCTTGTGAGGTCTTATTAAATGCACAGCCTCTGTAAACGGCTCAACCCTGCCGTCAAATGCATCAAGTGAAAGTGCGGCAATCTTGTCGGCAAGTGAAACCATATTCTTTGCCCGTCTGAGATTCCAAAGGCTGTATGCAAGCATGAACTGCGTTCCGTTAAGAAGGGCCAGCCCCTCTTTAGATGCCAACACCAATGGTTTCCAGTTAAATACTCTGTTTACCTCTTCTGAGCTGCATCTTTTTCCTTTATAATTAACCTCTCCCAGGCCAAGAAGGGGCAAAGACATATTTGCGAGAGGAGCAAGATCTCCTGATGCTCCCAGGGAACCCTGCCTGTATACAACAGGGTATACTCCGTTATTGAACATATCCACAAGACGTTCTACTGTTTCGAGTCTTACTCCTGAATACCCGAATGAAAGCGATCTGATTTTCAACAACATCATCAACCTGACTATCTCAAAGGGCACCTCCTCTCCTATCCCGCATGAGTGTGAGACTACCAGATTTCTTTGTAATTGGGAAAGTTGCTCCTTGTCAATAGATATATTGCATAGTGATCCGAATCCTGTAGTGATTCCATAAATCGGACTCTTCTGCTCTTTCATCTTTCTCTCAAGATAATCCCTGCACTTGGTTATTCTTTCGACAGCATCTTCTGATAATCTTATTTTTATATCAGGATTAAATAGCGGCTCTATATCGCCAAGTGTTTGTTCATTGAGAGTTATATGAAAATAGTCCATATTAATTAGATATTGTAATTATTTTATTTAAAAAGGATACAAATATAAATAAATTTAAACATTCCCCATATAAAAAGAGGCCGGTGATACCGGCCTCCTTGAATCATTCACTATTTCTACTTTATTCTGCATAACCCGGATTCTGCTGTGAAGCTAATGCCGGATTGGCATCTATTTCAGATTTTGGAATAGGAAGAATTGTCTTATAGAAAGTCCTGTCAATTGTCTTATCTCTGTGAGTGATAACTACTGCCGGAGAGATAAAATCATCGTTAAATGTTATAGACTCGTTCCAACGTATCCTGTCGAAATATCTCTGGCCCTCTGCAAACAACTCCTTGCTCTTCTCATCCTTTATCATCTGCATAGTAATATTTGTAGCTGTAGGTACTTCAAGATTCGGAGATCTCTTACGGATCTCTTTCAGATAGTCGGCTGCCAGCTGCTTGTTTGTCGGGAAAGCTGCCTCTGCTGCAATCAGATACATCTCTGAAAGACGAATAACCTTGACATTAACAGCTGTTGCAGAACCCTTGTCACCAAGAAGATTCACTCCTGAATATTTGCGGCATGAGCCATATCTCTTGACACCTGTATCTGTATAAGTTTCATCGTAATCCATTATTCCCCAGCGAACATCCGCAGGATCCTGATTAAGTCTTGCCAGAAATTCATCACTTGCCATGAACCATCCCATAGCATTTTTTATGGTACCGGCGCGGAGAAGATAGAAGCCGAGGGATCCTGTTCCAAGGTCAGCCTCACTAAGGTATACCCCAAGTTCAAATATAGACTCTGAACCATTCTCTGCAGACCATGAACTAACCCAGTTTGCGTTTGAATAGAGTGAATATTTCCCGCTTGTAATCACCGCCTGGGCAGCTGTCAGGGCAGCCGCATTGTTGCCCATGTTCAGATATACCCTTGCCTGAATGGCTTGGTTCGCATAGTAGTTCAGGTAGCCGAGAACCTTAGTTTTGCCCATCAATGGTGCTGCTGTTGTAAGGTCTGTAACGATCTGCTCATACACCTGTGCAACTGTTGCCCTTGTAGGTTGAGCAGATGCATCCAGTGTCTCAAGAATCAGCGGAACGCCCAATGATGTGTTATCCATATTGTATGGTTTACCATACAAGCGAACAAGGTCAAAATATATAAGAGCCCTTGCAGTAAGAGCCTGTCCTTTGTATTCACTGAGTGTCGCAGAACCTTTTCCTGCTGCCTCAATCTTATCAATGTTCTGAAGAAGGTTGTTGATCTGAAGTATGCAATGGTACATCTGTGACCAGTAACCGGAGTAAGAGTTTGAAGATGCAGAGTGGTTGAAGACATAAAGTGCATCCAAACCACGTCCCTGAGAACGAATGGCAAAGTCACCGCCTTTAACATCTCCGTACATGAAGAAGTTTCTTCCGTAATAGTTGGATGAGACCATCTTGCTCATCAATCCGCTTATGATTACCTTGGCATCTGAAGCTGTTGTAATAGAGGTCGCGGCATCAGCAGAGCTTGTCGGCTTAACATCAAGAAAACCTTCGCATGATGAAAGCAGTACAATGCCTAGTATTGTGAAAAGTATATTTATCTTTTTCATTGTAGAGTCTTTTTATTTTAGAAAGTAAATTCAACACCGAAAGTATATGTCTTGCATATAGGAGTTTCCCAACCTCTTGTGCCATATTCATTGACCTCTGGGTCGTACACGTCATATGCCGCCATTGTCCATAGGTTTGACCCGTTAAAGTAAACTCTGACATTGGAGACATTAATCTTGCTGATCAGATTCTTAGGCAAATTGTACCCTACATTGATAGTCTTCAACCTCAAGAAATCTGCCTTATGCATATGACGGCTGCTCTTCTGATTTACATCTTCCATATCAATCGCCGCACGCATTGGAAGAGAGGCGGTCTTGTTCTCAGGTGTCCATCTGTTTTCATACTGATCTTTTGACATAATCCTCTCCCAGTAGTAACCATCGTCTGTTACATCCTTACCGGCACCGTCATAGGTGTATCCGCCGATCTTATATGTAAAGTTCAGTCCTGCTGTGAAGTTGTTCCATTTAACATCTGTATGGATCCCTCCGAAGAGTTTTGGATGTATGTTGCCGATAATTGTCTCTTTTGCCTTCGAATAGCTGTATGTAGCCGGGCGTCCGTTAACAGTAAGGTCAGGAGTAGCATCATCATCATTAAGATACCAGAGATTCTTTCCTGTCTCATCCTCTACCCCTGCCCACTCAAGGCCGTAAAGTGCAAGAGTTGATTCACCTTCTCTGTATATATACTTAGCTCTTGCATCTCCTCCTGTAGGGTCATACCAAATAATATCCTGCCCGCCATAAAGCTTTTCAACAGTAGACTTCACTGTCGATGCTGTCAGACCTGCACTCCATGTGATTGTTTTGTTCCTGATGATATCACCGTTAAGTTCAATTTCAACACCACGGTTTCTGATCTCGCCGATATTCTTCAGAGTTGTACCGAAACCTGTAACTAAAGATATTGGAACATCCTGAAGCAAATCCTTTGAAGTTCTGTTATAGTATTCAACCGAACCGGTAAGTCTCTGGTCAAACAGACCGAACTCAAGAGCTATGTTTGAAGTATAGCTTGTCTCCCAAGAGAGGTTCGCATCTGCAATAGTACTCACGCCACCCCCGGGAGTCTGCATATAGTTGTTGTTATATGATGTAAGTGAACGCCATCCGTTAAGTGATGAAGGCAAAGTACCATTAACACCGTATGAAGCTCTCAAACGAAGATTACTTATGTAATCAACATTCTCCATGAATTTCTCACTGTTGATCTTCCAAGAACCTGCAACAGACCAGAAGTTACCCCAACGTGTAGTCTCACCCAGTCTTGAAGAACCGTCACGACGCATAGATGCGGAGAAATAGTACTTATTTAAATAATTATATTCGAGACGAGAGAGAGCCGACATCATAGTACTGCCCCAGTTATATCCCGAAGCATCAAGCTTACCGGCAGTAGAGACCGTATGCAGTGCGCTGGTAGGCAGGTTTGTACCTGAAGATCTGTGGAAATATGTTCTGTTATCTTCTGCTTCCCATCCGACCAATATTCCTAAAGTATGCTTATCTGCAAATACCTTATTATAGTTTAAAGTTGTTGAAGAGACTAGTTTTGTCTCATTTGTGGTCATTTCGTGAACCGCCCCAGAAGTCGATGAACCATTAAAGTGTAGAGCACTATAATAAAGGTGGTCCATTGTATTTGTGTTATCATAGGAGAATACGCTCTTTAAAACAAGTTCTGGTAGTAATTTTACAGTAAGTGTTTCATTAGCACTAACTTTCAACATTTTCGAAGAGTTTTCCCACTCGTTGTTGTAATATACAGGGTTATATGCATAACTTCCGTATCTTGCTGTCCAGGGATCTCCTGTAAGGTAATCAGTAGGCCAGTATAGCCCCCACAATAAGGGATCATAAGTAAAAGTTGGGGACAGGGGTAACAAAATTTTATCTTTGCGTTACGAAAAAGGAAAGAGAAAAATGCAAAAGAGTGGTTATTCATTGTTGTTGCCGACAGGGATGTTGGAGTATTTT
>Ga0265297_10004101_pt1 | contig 24551 bp, 22 predicted proteins | sample Munlanlwell13791_FD_192502 | JGI IMG/M metagenome (GOLD analysis project Ga0265297, IMG submission 192502) | Leachate microbial communities from a municipal landfill in Southern Ontario, Canada - Leachate well 137-91 | ecosystem: Engineered > Solid waste > Landfill > Unclassified | place... | reverse complement strand
TCCATACGAGACCCGGACTAAGGATTTGGTGTATTTGAAACACATTTGAGTTATGTGAGCCGGGGGGGAGAATCGGACTCCCGACCCGCGGTTTACGATACCGCTGCTCTACCCCTGAGCTACCCCGGCGAAAAAATGCCTGCCCTGACCCTCCTTCGTCCTTCGATAAACTCAGGACTACGGCGGGGCAAAGGCTACCCCGGCATAGATTGATTTTACCAGTGGGGGTAAAATGTATCTATGGCAGCTTTTAACAGCAGGTTGGCTCGGGTAGAAGAAAAAAGGAATATGAGAAAAGTGACGTGGATAGCCCTTGGGTCAATATTGATTGTGGTGGGGATGATAACTTTGGGAATTCCGGCTTTGGTCCGGATGGTATCTTTTATCGGAGAAAGAAAAGGGGGAGGGGTCGCTGATAAAAATGATTTGATACCGCCGGCTCCCCCATCAATTTACGCACCCTGGAATGCAACTAACAGCGCCGTGCAGACTATTAACGGCTGGTCCGAACCGCAGGCCCAGGTAGTTTTGACGGTTAATCTAAAAACGTTGGGGAGCGTGATTGCAGCCAGTGACGGCAGTTTTATTTTTGAGAACGTAACCCTCTCGGAGGGTAACAATACATTGGTGGCCGTGGCTTTGGACAATTCCGGTAATAAAAGCCAATCTTCGGGCGAAATAAATATTGTTTATTTAAAAAGGGAACCAAAATTAAATATCGACTCCCCTGCCGACAGGCAAAGTTTCAGCGGAAATTCATCTATAGAACTAAAAGGCCAGGTTGACCCGCAGTCCCGGCTGACGATAAATGACCGGGTGGTAATTTTGGGCAACGAGGGAAATTTCACAACCAAATGGAACCTAAGCTCCGGAGACAATACTTTGGTATTTGCGGCGGTGGATCCGGCCGGTAATCAAATCCGGAAAGAATTAGTGGTCACTTTTAATCCTTAACTCGGGTAATGAGCATAGCCAAAGCGCGAGCCAGACCAACACAAACGGGTAAAACAGCGAGTTGAGAAACCAACTATGGACGAACAAGGCTACCAATCCGGAACGAAATGCGATGTGGCCCAGGGAAATTTTCCAGAGAGAGAATAAATACCAAACATAAGCGGCTAAACCGAATATTCCGGTAGTAGCGGCAACAAAAAGTAATGATGAATCTGCTCCTGCTCCCCCATGAGATGATTGCCAATTCGGACCGGAAATAAAATTGTAACTTTTTTGAGCATAGCGATAAGTGTTGAAACCGACACCCAAGATAAGGTGATCAGAAAAAATCGTGAGGGAGTTTCCCCAATTAACTAATCTAGCCTGAATAGTACTCACGCGCTCCAGTTTGACCCCTTCGCCGTCGGAAATTCGGGGAAGAATTAACATGGTAACCGAAATTAGCAACACAGCCGACAGAAAATACCGCCAGGATTTTTTGAATAAACTTACTAATGCAAAGCCGGAAATGAAACTTAGAAAACTGCTACGGGAGTAAGTAAAGGCAAACGTCAAGTAAGTGACCGCCCAAGAAATGGAATGAAATAAGGGAAACCGGACAAGATTTTGTGTGAAAATCAGTAGAGTGAAAACTAACAGAAGACCCTGATAACCCGGATCAAGTAAGGTGCCTACGACCCGATAGTAGTGTGGATCCCAATCGGAAACATTAAGAAACCGAATATCAGGTAAAAAAGCGTATTGGAGTATGCCAGTAAAAACCAAGGAAAAACCCACGACTCTTAAGAGATTACCTGATTGGGTGTGAGTAATAAATGTGGATAGCGGTACAAATAAAAGAGAGTAAGCCGCAAAACGCACCAGATAAAGTCCGCCTACCAGCAACGCAGTTTGTCCGTAAACCCGGCCGGAAATAAATAGGGAAAACCACGAGATGCAAATAAAAACAATTAAGGGTTTGGAGAGGATGTGACAGCGAAAATTATTTACAAGATCATGATAGTTTTTTGCGGCTGCCAGAATCCAAACAAGTCCTACAACCAAGTCCAGGAAGCTGATTCTGATGTCCGGACTTATGAAAGAAGGTTTGAAGTAGTTACCGAACAAAAATGCCAGTACGATAAGCACCGATAAAACTTTACTCATGGCCTGCCGGAATTTTTTTGGTTAAGAGATATAGTTTTCCTCTGACTAAAAATGAGTAAAAAGACATAGACATTGCCGAAACCAGACCCGGCATTCCATCCAGAAACCCTAATTTAATTAAATAAATTAACAAGAATTTTCCTAATGAATAGGCAATTATGGATATAATGTTTGTTCGTTTATGATTTTCAAATAGCTCCTGCGCTCTCAGAGTAGAGTAAAAATTGAGGTCGGAGATGAATTCCGAAAGCCGAGGATGGGGGTAATGATTTAAAATAGCTTTCAACCGCCCGACACCACCCTTCACCTCCCAGGTTTCATGTACAGCTCCCTGCCATTTTCCCGAATCAAATTTTGCCAGCCTAATGAGACTGACTGCGGAGTCTCCGTGTAGAAGTTGTCTGTTCCAGAGAGTATCTATCCGATTCAGGTAAAAACCCCGGAGTTGAGTGTGATTTATGGTTTGGATAATTTCTGCCGCCAGAGATGAAGACACCTCCTCGTCGGAATCAATAAAAAGTACCCAACCAGAGGAAATCTGAGCGAGGGCAAAATTTCTTTGCTGTGAAAAGTCTGAATTCAAAGGATGTTCAATTACTTTGAAGTTCTGACTGTTGGGAATTGTTATTGCGGACGAAGATCCGTCTGTAATAATTAAGACCTGATGACAAAATTTCAATGAATTCAGGCAACGCGACAGTGAGTCTTCCCCGGTTTTAGTCAAAACTACAGCTGTTAACATCAGGATTATTTTAGCACCCGAAAGGTTTGATCTGTGTTGTTAATCTCAAATTCCAAATGACGACCAGAGGGCTTTTTAAATAAACTTTCGTACCAAATCAGGTATTTGTACGGATCTTTAGTGCTGGCGAATTGGCTGCCGGGGCCAACAAGATTCAGCGTAGGAGTACCGGTCAAACTTTGAGTAAATATTTGCGAAGATAAATTTTGCCTGGAAATAATTGAAACGCCGTAAGACTCCATATCAATGGCGTAATCATTTTTAAGCAGATAGTGAGAATTGATTAGCCACCAGGCCGTGAAAAAAACTAACATCAGATGGCGGGGGAATAATTTGGATATAAAAAGGCCGAAAAATAAACTGAGAGGGACAAAAAGGAGGGTAGAATAGGCTTCAGAGCCGGTACCATTAAAAAAAATTAATATTAACGGGACCACGAGCCAGAGAATTTCCAGGCGTTTTCTGATAATGGCGTAGATTACGGACAAAGCCAGTAAAAACCAGGGTAACAGCGGAATACCAGGAGAGAAAAACCGGTTTAATAAGTTTGAGTAAAAGGGTAGGGGTGATACTGTGGATCCGGTACTGACAAGCCGGTGATATAAGGCCCAGACAAAAACTCCTCCCACCTGAACAGGTCCTGAAATTAAAAGTGGCAGGATACCTAAGACAAAACCTAATACATCTCTGAATCTGGGAACATATTGTAAGCGAATTAAGAATAAAAGGTAAACGGGCCAGAATATGACAGTAACAAGCTCCAGTTGAAATAAAAAACCCAACATCAAACTAGAGAGAAAATATTTTTTTTGAGTAAGTAATAATAGAAATAAGGCAACAAATAAGGGGATTGGTGAGGTGTGATACGGCATACGGGCATGGATAATGGCCAGCGGACTCATAGCAAAAATAAATGCGGCTGCCAACCCGGCGCGAACCCCAAACCAAATCCTGCCCAAAAAGTAACAAAGAATAATGGTTAAACTACCAAGCAATGCCGTTAACACCCCACCGGATACGGGGTGAAAATGAGATATGGCTAATGAAGGAATAAGAAAATATGTCCATAGCGGTCCCTGGTGTAACCAGGTCACACTGGATGTGATGCCCAGCAGGGGAAATTGTCCGGTGAGAAGAGCGTTTCTGGCTGATAAATAAAACCATGCCTGATCACCAAAAAACGGCATAGTGGTCCAAAGATGAAAAAGACGCAGGAATAGTCCCAGAATGCAAATAATGAATAAGTTTAATCCTGACCTCATATAGAACTTCTGACCTGAGCCAAGGTAAGAATTGATTGATATTTTGGTCCGATTTTGTCCCAAATAAACAGACTCGCGAATCTTTTACGGGCATTTTGGCTAAGTTTACGGCTGAGTTTAGGATTTGCTAAAAGAGAAATTATTGACTTAGTTAGCTGGATTTTGTCTCTCGGGTCGACAAAGATTGCCGATTGCGAATCAGCTACTTCGGAATACGGACCCAGATTGGAACAAACAATTGGCTTACCGGCAGCCATGGCTTCTAAGACTACCAAACCAAACCCTTCCAATGGCCAGACTGAAGGAAACACGCCTACTGAATATGGGGAAATAGTCCCGGCCACATCATCGACTCTGCCTAAAAATGTAACAGAGGAGGTTATGTTTAAATCATTGACTTGTTTTTGGAGTACTTTTGAAAAATCACCCTCGCCGATAAAAAATAAATGAGCTTTGGGGTATTTGACCAATACTTCCGGCCAGGCCGCGATAAGTAAATCCTGACCTTTCCCCTGCTCCAGACGGGAGACGGAATAAACTGATTGGGAGATTTTGGGCAAAGAAGGAATAGTTAAATCAGAAATTGCGCAGGGAATGATTTTGGTTCTGGCATGAGAAAAACCGGCTTGGGAGATATTGTGATTGAATGTATGTTTGCTGGGTTCTATTACATAATCGGGAAGTTGGCTGACCAGCCGGTATAAAAACCCGGGGAAAAAATAAAATTTGGAAAATATAGATTCCAAAGGACCAAACTCGATCCATACCACCGGTTGACCGAATAGTTTAGCGAATGGTGTGATAATAATTTTTTCCAAATAACTTGTTAAAAGAAAAGTGCCGGAGTTTTTGTTTTTTAGGACCAGGTAAAAATAATAAACGACGGCCAGGGGAAAAATAAATATTCCTTTCAAAAATCCTTTCCAATCCCCAATCAGATCTACGACTAAGGGAATTTTTTGCGCGGGAATGTTTTTTGACTGCAGCAGGGATTTAAAATCAGAGTTGTAAACAAATGCCCTGATCGGCACGCCCCGGGACATTAACCAGGACAATAGTTGTTGATTAAACTGCTCTGCGCCACCTAATCCCAGACTTTGATTTATAAAAATGACTCCTTTAAGAATGGGCAAGTTGCCTTTTGTAAATTCCAGTTCCAGATTGGTATTAATGGTGACATGTTTTTTTAGAATAAAACCGTGAGAACCGGCCAAAGTCGCCAGTGACAACAGTGTGTGCCCAGATTTATGAGCCCCCCAGGTCTCCATTTCAGAAGTGTCTCCATATAAAAACAAATTTCTGGTATCAGGATCGGTTTCAAAGCGGTACCAAATGTCGTCTAGATCCGGAGTACGCAGCCAGAGTTTTCCGCCCGGGATTAATAGTCTATAAAGTTCCTTAAAAAGGTCTTGCTGTTGGATCAAAGTAAGATGTTCAATAATATCCTTGGCAATAATATCCGATACTGAATTATCCGGGTAGGGAAACGGTTTTGTAATATCATGGACAAGATCGGCTCCGATGCCGTCCCTGGCATCAACGTTGACAAATCCGGCAAGATAATCGATTCCGCAGCCAAGGTTCAATTTAAGGTCCATCTTTGAGTTTTGCATAGACTATTTTGATAAGTTGGATAGAGTTTTTCTGACCAGATATAAGGCGGGGAAAAGAGATAATGAAGCCCCAATGATAGCGGAATATCCGGCTCCAACAAGTCCGTACTTGGTTACAAGGGGAACAATGGTAATCGCCAAACCCAAGGCATTGAAAAGAATAATAAGGCTGACCTGTTTTTGCATATTTAAGGCCATAAATAACGAGTTAAATGAATTACTAGTCCCCCGGAAAAAACCTAAAAAGGCCAAAGTTTTGACTACCGGAACAGCAGCAAGCCAATTGCTTCCTAAAACTATTGATACTAAAGAATCTGCCAGAAAATAAATCAGAAGGCTGGCGATCAGCAGTAATACTGAAAGTAAAAGTCCACCTTTTATGGCTGCAATTTTGAGCCTTTCGGGGAAATCCCGCATTTTGACATATACGGGAAAGGTGACCTTGTAAAAAACATCTCCCAATTCAGTAATGGGAAAGGTAGATATTTTGTAGGCATTTTGATAAATACCCAAAGCGGATTGGCCAAGAATTTTACCGACTACGATATTGTCCCCGGTGGTATAGATGTAATCCAGAATACCAAACCCGGTGATCCATTTGCCCTGGTTGAATATTTCAGCGGCTTTGGCTTTGTGAAAAATTAATTTGGGCCGGGGTTTAATAAAAATATGAGACAGAAACACTTCCGCAACTGCAGAAATAATCAAACTGTAAACCAAACTTATGGCAGAGCGGGACATGAAAGCAAAAATAATCACAAATACCGCCTCGATTAGGATAAGTGTCAGACGATAAAAAAACTCTTTTTTGAAAAAAAGTTCTTTTTGAAACTTTACTGAAGCGGGGTTTACAAATCCGCGTATTATTGCAACCCACGAAACTAAGTAAAGCAGCTTCGCTGATGAGGGAGATGAAAAAAATGAGGCAATCCACGGAGTGGAGATTAATATGATGACTGAAATAATTAAACCCCGCAAAATGGAAATGATCCAAGCTGTATCAAGGTAGGTCGTGTAGTCTTCTTTTTTTTGAATAAGAATGGAGTTGATTCCGGTTTCGGTAACAATTTCTAAAAAAGATAACGAAAGGCTGGCAATGGCAAATAGGCCAAATTCAAACGGCAGCAAAAGTCTGGCCAAAATAGCAATTCTAATAAAAGTCAGTACCCTTATCGATAACCTGAGAAAAGTAATCCAACTCAATCCATCAACGGTAGTTTTAAAAAAACTCATGTATATACGGCTGAAAGTAATCCCACTACGGATCCAAATAAAACGGACAAGTCGGCAGTCAATTGGATTACCGGAAGCCAGTACAGGGCCCTAATGTCCCGGACGTAACGATAATTTTTGAATATGGAAACAATAATGTATATAAGTGATAACAAAATTACGATCGGAATAATGAAACTGAGCTGGAAGGAAAGAAAGAATAAAAACATAAAGCTTAAAAACCTGATAGCTAACCGCTTGACCTGGGGACGAAGTATTCCGGCTTGAATATCTCCTATGGCAAATCTCATAAACATCCAGGCTGCCTGTTTTAGATTTTTTCTGGGTAACCAAGTTACAATGGCAGACTTGGCAAAGGTAAAATCGTATCCCAGCCTTTTGAGACGGTGGGCAAAAGCATAGTCTTCGTTGTGGGATAAATTGGTATTAAAACCTCCGGCAGCCAACCAAGCGGATCGATACAAAGCCATAGATCTAGTAGAAGGATAAAATTCTGTTTTTTCGGCTTTGTTCGGCATAACGAGAACAAAGGGAATAAGACATTTTTGGAAAATGTTGTTCCACCGACCCTCATAGTAGCCGCTGACAACTTTTGTTTCTGGAGATGAAAACGGCTTGATTATTTGAGCCAGCCAGTCCGAGTGAGGAAGACAACCGGCGTCAGTGATAGCGATTATTTGGCATTGGGTATGGGCTATGGCAAAGTTTCTACCCACAGACCGGTTACCAGGTTGATGGTACACTTTCAAGGTTTTCCAGTTACGGGAAAATTTTTGAGCTAAAAGGAGCGTATCATCTGTCGATCCCCCATCTACAAGTATTACCTCTTTGGCAGAAAAAGTTTGTTTTTTGAGTGCTTCTAAAAACGGGATCAGAGTCGGGGCTTCGTTGTAAACTGTAACAATGACGGCTACCTTTTTTGTGTCCATAGTGATTTGTATATCGACGCCAATTTGGTCCAAGTCTGCGACATCGCCCAGATGTAGCCAGCATTGATCCTGGCGGCAGGGTAATTATCCCTGATTTTTCTGACAGAAGCTACTATTTGCTCGGGTGAGTTGACAATATCAATGTATTTATTAAAAGGCGCCAGCTCTAAATAATCTTTTTTTATTAGACTATCATAGTGGGCAATCACCGGAAGCTGACAAATAAGCGCCTCTAAAATGCCAAGATATCTCGATACAAAGGCGTATTTGTGGTGTGGTAAGTAGTTAGCAGACTCGGGGACAAAGCCGTAAATTTTGGCTTTGGATCCATTTAATTTGACAAATGCCGTTACATCTGATTTTTCCGGACCGTCACCATAGACATCCAGGGGTAGTTTTAAATTGTTGCTTGCTGATAAATAATCCATAATTCCATTGTCTTTTGAGAGCCGACCAATAAAAATAGCTGATTCATTATTAGGAGATAAATGTTTACTTTTAATTATATTTACAGCTCCATAGCTAACATAGGTCGGGTTTATTTTGTACCATTTTTTATGAAAACCACCTATGCAAATATTTCCATTTGTAAGTCTGTGTGCTAATTGATGCCAAAAAATATTTTTCAGAGCCGGAGGTTCGTTGCCCTCGTACCCGTGAAAGGTGATAAAACTTTTCTTGAAAGGAAACAATATTTTGAAAGGCAGGTACCAGAAAAAAACGTCGTGGATATGAATAATTTCCGATGATGAAATTAAATCCAGATGGCTTAATAACCACTTCCAAATCAGCCACTTTTTATCTGAGTCCCCTGTCCCAGTTAGGGGAATTCTATAAATTTCTGCTGTTGGAGTTTTTTCATATAATGATTCATTTACATCATCCTGCTCTGCAACGATAGTTATCTGATGTGCTTTGGATAGAATTTTACAAAGTTCAAAAATGTGTTTTTCTACTCCACCAACATGAGGATGATATAAGCGGGTTAGAAAGAGGACTTTCATGGTTTTTGAGCTAACAAATGAATATTTGACTCTCCAAAAAACGGAATTGAAAGCTTATCTAAAAATTCTACAATTATTACAATTGGTCCTTTGATGAATCTCACCATCCATCCAAACAATTTAAGTGTGAAGAATGAATTTCTAATAATTCCTTCTTCTTTCGATTCCTGGATTATTACTAGTCCTGAATTCATAACTTTTTCAATCAAATTTTTTGTCGAATATCTTCTTAGGTGTCCGACTTCTTTGTCAAATTTATTTAATAATCCTAACTTATAAAGTGGAGCGTTAGCACTGGGGGTAGAAATATATAAGTAACCACCAGGTTTCAAACAGTTTCTCATTTCTTTTAACAATTGCTCATCATTTTTAACGTGTTCAATAACTTCAATGCAAAGTATGAGATCGTATTTTTTTGACATTTGTCTTTTGAAACCTTTTAACGTATGCAGTTTTAAATTACTCTTCATCTGCTTTGCACTTTTTTTTGCAATTTTTATAACAGCTGGAGATATGTCTACTCCAGTCAGATTGTACCCACAACTTGATAAATAAAAACTTAAAGTTCCTGATCCGCAACCAAAATCAAGTATTTTAGAGTTCTTTGGTATTAAACTTAAAATATTTTGAATATTTTTCAAAATTGTGAAGTATGTAAAATTATTTTTTGAAATTATTTTCTTCTGAGAAGATGACTTTTTATGAAACTGATTGTAAAAATTCTCCTGCTTCATAATTAATGGATTTTAACACTATCTAGGTATTTTAAACATAAAAATGACTTGAATTTTTTAGTACCTATTGACATTCAAAAATCGATGTAGGTAAATATTATGTAACAGGCCAATGTTCGTTGAGTAAGTTGTAATATGATTTTTCGTGTTTTTTCAAAGACATTGTTTTTGGTTGTTGTTGGATTTTTTCTATTTGGATTATTGAGACCGCATGATGTTGCCAAGTCGTTTGGTGATCCTACTTCTGGCTGGTCAATAACTTCCCATACACCTTACTCTAATAGCAATCATTCATCAGTAATTGTAAATAATAACATTTTTATGATAAATGGCTCTATTCACACTGGTCAGAGTAGAAGTACAATTTTATATGCGCCTATAGATCAAGATGGGTTTATTTCAACATGGGTACAATCTGAAATTAGTACTCCTGATGCTCTTATTTATCATGCGACGGTATCAAAAGAAAACAATATATACGTTTTGGGAGGAAAATCTGAGCCTTATGGTATAGGAAATTCGGTTGATTTTGTATGGCTGGGCAGTTTTGATGGATCTAGCTTAAGTGACTGGACTGAATTAAAGACACTTCCCAAAAGATTAGCTAAAGGTGAAGCTGTTGTAGTGGGTGAAAGGATATATTTTGTTGGCGGAGCAACGTGGACAAATAATGGTGAGCCAGTTCCATCCAGTAGTGTTTACTTTACAAATATTAACCCTGACGGAACCATTGGTGACTGGATATCAACAACCGAATTACCTGTTCCGTTATCCGGGCACGGACTGATCGAGACAAACGGAAGAATTACAACGGTTGGAGGATCTACTGATCCTTCAGAAACACCAATAGACAAGACTTATTCGGCTTCCGTCAATTCTGACGGTACTTTGGGCAATTGGGTTGAAGGTCCGTCCATGCCACTACCACTCCGAGATGGTTCCACTGTAAAGGTCGGAAATTATGTGGTACAGATCGGCGGAATAGAAGCTACATATTCAAACAAAGTTTTTTATTCGGAAATTGGTGCAGATGGAAATTTAGGTCCATGGAATATTTCTGCAGATTTTCCGATTTTTATTTGTTGCAGTTCAGCTTCAGTATTGAATGACAGAATTTATGTTGTAGGCGGATACGACGACACCCACATGGTTAGTTCAAATTCGGTTTATGTGTCAAACTTGCCACTTTCAACCCCATCCCCATTCCCCACACCCACCGAAATTCCCATTCCAACTCCAACATCTGTACCTATTCCCACGCCAACTGTAACTCCAAATCGCAACCCGATCGTCCTTATTCCGGGAATGCTTGCAAGTTGGAACTACGATGCTCTAATTCATAATGAGGTGACTTCCAATGAAAACTGGACTTGGGTACCTGTCGTGGGAAAAAGTTTTTATACAGGCATAATACAAACTCTGCAGGATGCCGGGTACAATTTGGGTAACGACATGTTTGTATATCATTATGACTGGAGAAAGAATATCGGTGTAAACGCTGAAAATTTTGAGAAATATGTAAATGATAAGATATTGGCTTCACATACAGACACCGGTAAGGTAATACTGATCGGCCATAGTATGGGAGGTTTGATTGCCAGAGACTATGTACAAAGAACTAAAGGTGGCAAAACTGATAAATTGATCACAGTGGGTTCTCCGCACAGGGGTAGTGCGAAATCGTATTTGATTTGGGAAGGAGCTGACCTTGGAGTGTTTCCGACCGCAGTTTCATTGGGCATGCGAGTTTTTCTTGAAGCAAATAAGAAAAAGTTTGGATCCGAAGTGGAAACAATTCAAGGCATGGTACCTTCGGGATTGGATTTGTTACCAATAGACAATTTTTTAAGAAAAAAGAACGGTTCTGAAATTCCTATCTCAAAAATGTATTGGCAAAATTATTATTTGAAGAACCTGGAAATCGGTCTTCCTGACATCTTATCAAGGTTTTGGACAATATCAGGTACGGGATTAGATACACTAGAGACGATGACTGTTGTGGAGGCGGATTGGTATGACAAGCTCACCAAGAAATGGAAGGACGGCAAGCCTGTTGAATATTTAGACGCAGACGGGGATGAGACAGTACTTACCTCAAGCTCCGGGATTGGACAGACCGATCATGTTTTAAAGATTCCTGTTAATGGTCACTCCTCTGAAATGAATGATTCAACCGTTCAACGAGCAATACTTGATACACTGGGAATTCATATAAATACAAACAGTGTTGGTGATTTTTCGGGAAATAAGTTTTTGGTGGCTACTGTTGCATCTCCGGTCGATTTTCAAATTAGAGATCCAGGAGGCGAAGTCATCTTGCCCAAGGATAATTTGATCGTTATTCCAAATCCGGATAACGGCACTTACGTAATGGAGATGAAGGGAACGAACCAGGGTGAATATACTGTTTTCTTTGGCAGAATTAATGGGGTCGACTCTGCTTGGGAAGACAAATCCGGTCACATTGAACCAGATCAAAAATTGAGTTGGAATTTTTACGTTGATCTTAGTTCAAACACCTTGGGAGCGAATCCCCTGGAACGAGCTTTAGCCAGAATTAAGAATCTACAAGACCAGATTGACCAAAGTCAGTTACCAAAATTAAAAAGCAAAATTTTGAAAAACCATTTGAATCTTTTAAGAATCGGGATCTTGTCCCTAAAAACCTGCAATCGCGGTAGCAAGGATAAATACCAATTATGTGTACAGATTTTACATAAAGGAATCGATGAAACAATCGGGGTGTGGCAGTTGAACTACTGGAAGGATGTTTCAGGTGATTTGCGGGACAAGCTGTCCGAACAACTCAGGATGATCAAATATGACATACTGCAGGATTATCAGGATCGGTATTAGAATACTTCCAGCATGTTTTTACGAATGTCGGGAATAGGGATGTGATAGCCCGTGATGTAGTCGCGGATGGCGGAATAAACGGTGTCTTGCGGGTAGCGATAGTTTTGGCCACGCCAGGTGCCTGCATCGTTTGAAATAAATTCTTTGGTTTCCGGATCGTACCCAATCAGGAGTAACATATGCCTATCAGGACCTGCTCCTGTGTAGTTCGGGTTGTGTAATAATTTTCCGTTCATGGGTAAAATCACTAAGTGCTTTTCATATAAGGCACTAATTATTTGCTGGAGACTCACATTGTTAGTAATCAGGAAGTTCTCATAAGAATAATGTCCCTTGAGCAATCTTTCTGCAGTGTCTACCAATGAAGTATCGCGGTACTCTGAATAATGGGCTGATTGATATTCAGACATGGAAAAAATTTCTTTTAAAGCTATTTCTGAATTCAACTTCTTATCTTTGGCCCAATAGTAGGCCATTAAAATTGTCGCCTCTTCACATCCATCCTGAAGCCGGAGATCTTTCCAGTCATAATTGGGAGCCTGTGATGTGAATGGAGCGTTTAGTTTAACTAGTTGCCTTTTAACAATCGGTGTGGGAGACGGAAAATGGGTTGGTGTGGGAAAAACCGGAACCGACGTAGGTTGAGGAAAAGAGAACAGACTAATAATTAATGCTGTAATGACAGCGATAAGTTTGTCTAGCACTGGTGGATCCGAGAGGTATCGGACCTCTGACCTTTCGGATGTGAACCGAACGCTCTACCACTGAGCTACGGATCCGTGGTATGACTCGACAAATTTTAGCATAGGAGTCATAATGATCACATGTTTGCCAAATTTGGTAATAAAAAAGGAGCTATCCCGATCCTGGACGCATTGGAGCCTGTAGTGTTGGCTTTTGCTGTTTTTATGATCATCTATCTGTTTCTATTCCAACCTCATAAGGTAGACGGAATGTCCATGTACCCAAGTTTTAACACCAAGGAGTTAATTTTGACTGATAAAATAACTTACAAAAGATCCGAACCGCAGAGGGGGGATGTAATTGTTTTTCATGCTCCCCCACCTTTTGACTCTGATTTTATTAAAAGAATAATAGGTCTCCCGGGTGAAACTGTGATGATTAAGGGGGGTTCTGTTTATATAAACGGTCAAATTCTAAAGGAAAGTTATCTGCCTCCGGATGACGTTACTTTGGAAAAGTCTTTTTTAAGAGACGGGGTGCCATACGCCATACCTGCCGGATATTTTATGGTGTTTGGAGACAATAGAGGTTTTAGTTCTGATTCCAGAGAATGGGGGCCCATTTCAAAAAGTGCAATTGTAGGAAAAGCATGGGTGAGATACTGGCCACCTGGCAAGGTAGGGATTGTGCCCCATGAGGGTTATTACGAGCTCAATTAGCTAATGACACCTTTGTAGATCTTTTGTAATCTTTCTTCGGTTTCTTCGAGTGTGCCTTTTAAGATGATTGTCAGGCGGGTTTCAGCACGGGAACGAGATAGCCGGACTGCGTTTGCGGGGTGACTACCTAAGGCATCTTCCATTTCTTTTCTAAGCCTATCTATTTCTTCACTAACTACATGAGCTGGCCTAAAGCCGACCGTCTTTGGCTGGTTTCCTATCTGGTTTCTCATTTTTCTAGCCAATTCTTCTGCTCTTCTGACGGAGCCGGATTCCTTAAGAATAATTTTGTAGGCTTCAACTATAGCGCGACTATCTTCTATGGCAGCCAGTGCCCTTGCGTGTCCTTCAGTAATAAGTCCTGTGAGAAGACCGTCCTTAAGTGCATCCGGAAGTGAAAGCAAGCGGAGTGAATTACTGATATAGGCAGGACTTTTACCTATCCTTTGAGAAATTTCACTATTACTTAGACCAAATTCAGAGATCAACCGCTCAAAAGCTTTGGCCCTGTCAACTGAGTTTAGATCTGATCGTTGTACGTTTTCGACGATGGCCATTTCGAGCATACCTTGCGGGGTGGTTTCTTTTATAATGACCGGTACTACCTTTAATCCGGCCAATTTGGATGCTCTCCACCTGCGTTCACCGGCGATAATCTGGAAACCAGCGGGGGTTTTTGCGACGACCAAGGGTTCCAAAATCCCATGTTCACGAATCGAATCTACTAGGTCTACCAGTGACTCAGGGGTAATAATCCCACGGGGCTGAAGCGGGTTAGGTTGAAGAGAGTCAACCTCTAAGTCTACTATTTGTTGGTTCATATTAAGCTACGGTAACAAACTTGCGGCCCTGACGGCTAATGAATTTGACTATGCCTGATTTAATAGCATACAAGGTGAAGTCATGACCCGTTCGGACTCCTTGTCCTGCGTGTACAGTTGTGCCTTTCTGGCGAATAATAATGTTTCCCGAAACGACTTTCTGACCACCAAACACCTTAACTCCGAGGTGTTTGCCTCTGCGATTACCCTTTTGTCTGGTTGAACCACCTGCTTTAGTATGGGCCATATGTCACAATTTACAATTCGTTTTCACGAATGTCAAGATATAATTTACACAGTTTTTTTGGATCGGACTTTTCTGACGGTTTTAGCTTCAGATTTTACCGGTGTTTCTAAAACAGCCCCTATTGAATTTATTTTTATGCGAGTATAAATTGCGCGAAACCCGACCGACTTTCGGTAGCGACTCTTAGCTTTGAATTTGGCAACTCTGATTTTTTCCCCTTTAAAATCGCCAATCTGCTCAGCCGTGACACTTGTACCTTTTACATACGGCTGACCAACCTGAACCGTGTCGCCATTAATAATTAGCAATACCTTATCGAAAACCAGGGTTTTATCAGGCTGGGAAAGGTGGTCAACTAAGAGTTCTTTCCCGGGTTCAACAAAATATTGGGTGGATCCAATCTGAATTACAGCCTGCATAGCTTGTGATTATACCTGAAACGTAGGTAGTTTGGCAATCAACTGATCTGAAGGTACTTATCATTAACACCCTGTGACAGGGAAATTGAGTGAATTAGACCTAAAGTAATACCCAACGACAGCAATGACGACCCACCGTACGAAATAAATGGCAAAGTGATCCCTGTAATTGGGGCGATTCCCATATTCATGCCTATGTTTACGAAGATTTGAAATGACAACAGAGCTATGGTTGCCAGACAAAATGAAGATGCGGCAGCATTGGTAGTCTTTTGAGAAATTTGATATATGCGAAATATTAGGGTCAAAAACAAAACTAATACCAGTAATGCACCCACGAACCCAAGCTCTTCGCTTAAGGAGGCAAAGATAAAGTCGGTGTGGTGCTCCGGCAAGAACTGGAGTTGGGACTGTGTCCCCTGGCCCAACCCCCTGCCAACTAATTGACCTGATCCAACAGCGATTATTGATTGAATGACATGATACCCCTGACCTAACGGATCTGAATACGGATTTATAAACGAATCAATTCTCTGTCTTTGATAAGTTCGTAAACCAAATTTATAAATTGGAATTATTAGAATAGCGAAAAGTAACAGCAAAGATACTACGTTTTTTAATTTCATCTTTGATAAAAATATTGCTAACCAACCGGTTAATAATACGAGTGAGGTGCCCAAGTCCGGCTGAAACAAAATAATTGTTATGGGAATAACGGCGGATATGATGAGAAAAATTGTGCGATAACGAGAAGCCGAGGTGATAAGCACCGAAAAAACTATCAGTAATAATGGTTTGATAATTTCTGAAGGCTGCAAGGTGAACTGGCCAAACTGAAGCCATCTTTGGGCACCCCTGGTATGCAAACCAAAAATAAAAGGGGTGATAAGAAAAAAAAGAGAGGATAAATAAATCGGTATATAAAGAGAGGTAAAAATCCGAAAGTCGACATGCGAAATTATTACAAATATGATGATGGAAGTAATCACAAACAATAACTGGTTATTTATTAATGTTGGAGCAGCGCTACGGATTATCAGAAGACCCAAAACTGTAAGCAGAATTGTGGGAATAATCAATTTCCAATCAAAATTTGAGCGAAACATGCTTAGAGAAGTTCTATCTTGATTTCTGATGAATTTATAGCTTTTTGGGTTAGGGTCTGACTGGTTATTTGTTCCAAGAGCGACTTGTCCTGCGGAAGCGGGGCAAATAGATTAATATTTTGATCCAGTTTTGCACCCATTTGCTTTCTCAGATCCTGAACCTGGCGAATCATTTCCCTGGCTTGACCTTCGGCTATTAGGTTTTCGTCTAATCGGGAGTCCAAGCTAACTGAACTTTCTTTGGATATTTGCCAATCAATCTCTTTAACGTTTAACTCCGCCTTGATCAGATTTTCAAAATTTTGTCCGGGACTGGAATTTGGGTTGGCAATAACAGCCTTTCTCAGGGGTTGACGCACTTTCAGCTGAAGATTTTTACGCATCGAAAGTCCTTGCTCAACTACTTTTCTAATTGATTCCATATATGCAACTGTTTGTGCTTGTGCTTTAGATATTGATGATTTTTTTGGCCAATCGGATAAATGAACAGATTCAAATGAGGTGAGATTTTTGAAAAGGGACTCGGAAATAAAGGGCATAAATGGAGCTAGTATTTGGCTGAGAGTCACCAAATTTGAGTACAGAGTGTAGTGGCATGAATATTTATCCGGTGAAGGTGGAACCGAAGGGCCAACCCGGTCGCGGGATCTGCGAACATACCAAAGTGAAAGATCATTTACGTATTGAGTAATAACTTCCGTAGCTGACTTGGCGTCAAATCTATCCAGGGAGTCGGTAACTGCGTTTATTGTTTGATCCAAACGAATATTTAACCAATTGTCAAGAAGAGACAATTCTTCTGAAGCCGGTTTTATCTCAGGGGTGAAACCGTCGATAGACGCGTAAGTCAGGAAAAAATTGTAAACATTCCATAACATTAAATGAAAGCGCCTGCGAGTTTCATCGGCCAGTTTGTAACCAAAAAGAAGATTGTTTTCTACGTTTTGAGAAGAAAATATCCACCGCATGACATCGGCACCAATTTTGTCCGCACCCTCATTGAACTCGATAGAATTGCCCCAGGATTTGTGCATAGCCCTGCCGTCTTCACCCAACATCGAGGCAAATCCTAAAATGTTTTTTGTGGGGCTGGTCTTTTTCAGAACCGTACTCATGACAATAAGAGAGTAAAACCAGTTTTTAAACTGCCCGGGAAAAGATTCCGTTATAAAATCCGCGGGGAACCAACTTTCTGGAAGGGTCGAGATAGAGACTATGCCTGCGTCCAACCAAGGATTGCCTACGTCTGGAATTCTTCGGACAGGATGGGTGCATTTCGGGCACTTAATCACCACTTCATCGACCCATGGTTTGTGCGGAGAATTTTGAGAAAACTTATCCCAACCTGAAAAAGCTCTTTGCTTTAACTCTGCTTTTGACCCGATTACTTCAAAATGGCCACAGCTTGAACACTCATATATGGGTAAAGCCAATCCCCAGTAGCGGTTTTTTTTGGAAATTAACCAGTCATGCATATTTTTTAGCCAATCTAATTCCCGATCCAAGCCAAATTGAGGCATCCATTTTATTTTTTTGGCGGTACTTATTAACTGTTTTCTCAGAGTTTGTCCTTTTTTATCAGTTGGATCTTTTTTGTCCATACTGATATACCATTCGTCGGCAATTTTCCAAACCAATTCGGATTTACAACGCCAACATGCAGGATAACGATGGGTGTAAGGAAGGACTTTGAACAAATTTTCGCCCGATTTAAATTGTTTAAGATAATCGATGATCAACTCCGGATGTTTTTTGGCATTTTGTCTGCTGAATTCGCCAAAACCTTCTAAATAGTTGGCCTGATCATCAATGGCCGGAATGACCGGTAAACCCAGCTTTTTGCCAAGATGATGATCTTCTTCGCCAGTACTGGTTGATGTGTGAACCAGACCTGTCCCCTCTTCTGTCGAAATCGGCATTAGCATTTTATCTGTGGGAATAACAAGATGGAATTTATTTTTACTTTCAGAAATGGCCTGAGCTATGAGGGGTAATCCATCAAACGGTGAAGAATAATGCAAACCCACAAGATCCTGGCCAGTGACGGTTTTTTTGATTTTTGCGTCAGGCATGACTCTTTTCAAAGCTTCTTTAGCTATCCAATATTTAAAGCCTGTAATATTTTCTACCAAAACATATTCAAGGTCTTTGTCTACCGCTACTGCCGTATTGGCCGGAAGAGTCCATGGGGTGGTAGTCCATATCAGTAAATACTCCTTTTCGCGTTCAGTTATCGGCAGAGCCAGGAAAATGGAACTGTGAGTTAATTCCTTGTAATCTTCGGTCAGCATTTCATGTTGGGAGATGGCGGTCTCACAGCGGGGACACCAGGGCACAACATCGTGACCTTTGTAAAGCCAACCTCTTTCCCAGACTGCCTTGAGAAAATTCCAAATAGCGTAATTGTTTTCATCAGACATAGTGAAGTAGGAATTGTCCCAATCCATAAAGTAACCGAGGCGTTTACTCTGGTCGGCTTGCATGGACGAGTATTTTTGCACACGCTCCTTACACTTATTGATAAAATTTGCCACTCCATAGGTTTCAATATCTTTTTTGTTTTTGAACCCAAGCTCCTTTTCCACTTCCACTTCTACCCAAAGGCCCTGGCAATCAAAGCCGTTTTGAAAACGTCCCGCATAGCCTTTCATATTAAAATATCTTTGCCAAAGATCTTTATATGTCCTACCCCAGGCATGATGGACACCCATTGGGTTGTTGGCGGTAATCGGGCCATCGAGGAAAGTAAACTTTTTGTCAGAGGAATCGTTTTTGTGAAGATATTTTTGCACTAGTCCAGAAGAATACCACCATTCCAGAATTTCTTTTTCCAATGCGGGGAAATCTACCTGGGAGCTAACCTGCTTAAAAGCCATGAAGTTATTTTACTACAACATTTGGGTAATCGAGTCCGTTTACCTTGATAGGCCCTAAATTGGTGTTTGTGACAACAAAACACTTTCCCTTTTCACAGTATCCGCAACTATCGGGATTAAGCTGATATAATTTGATTTTTTTATTACAAATGCATTATTGAGATCATTTTTTGTACATTTTATTTCAAACTTGATTTCAGCCATATTTCATCTCCCTTGTCTTAAAAAGGCCGGGATATCCCAGTCGGAATTTTCGTCAGTCGTTTCGGGCTGAGGATCATCCTGGGCGGATGCGTTTTGGGGTGGAATTGGTAAAGTTTGAGTTTGCGGCTGTGGTTGAGGTTGGGGTTGAGGATCAAAAACCGGACGCTGACGGGGTTGAAACGGATCAATGGCCGGTTTTTCACTGACGATACCAGTATTGATGACGTTTCCCCTGGCAACGGGCCTGTTTCGGGTGACCATATTAGCCAGACGAGACCTGGTTTCATCAAAACCGGTTGCAATGACGGTAATACGCATTTGATCAACAAGTTTTTCGTCAATTGCGGCGCCAAAGATAATGTTGGCGTCGGCGTCGGCTGCTTCGGAAATAATCTGAGCGGCTTCATCCACTTCAGTCATGGTCATATCCGGGCCACCGGTGATATTGAAGAGAACACCTTTGGCTCCGTCAATTGCAATATCAAGAAGTGGGGAAGAGACAGCTCCGCGGGCAGCCATTTGAGCCCGATTTTCCCCAACACCACTTCCAATTCCCATTAAAGCTGATCCAGCGTCTTTCATAATGGACTTAACATCGGCAAAGTCCACATTAATAAGCCCCGGCATAGTGATAATGTCTGAAATCCCCTGAACTCCCTGTGTCAGAACTGAGTCTGCGACACGAAACGCTTCCAAAAGAGTCATCTTCCGGTCGACCACATCCAGAAGTCTTTGATTTGGGATGACAATCAAGGTATCAACTTTACTTTTGAGTTTTTCTATACCTTCTTCAGCATTGACCATCCGTCTGGCGCCTTCAAAGGCAAATGGTTTTGTGACAATGGCAACAGTCAGAGCTCCCTGTTCTTTTGATATCTCAGCTATCACCGGAGCAGCACCCGTACCGGTACCGCCACCCATACCCGCGGTAATAAAAACCATATCTGAATCGATGAGCAACTCTTTAATTTTTTCCCGGGATTCTTCAGCGGCTTGATTACCTATCTCAGGATTTCCACCAGAACCCAACCCCCTGGTGAGGTTGTCGCCGATTTGGACCTTTGTGGTGGCTTGATTGGTTAGAAGAACCTGCGCGTCTGTGTTAACAGCGATAAAATCGACACCATTAATGGTGCCGCTATTTATCATTGTATTCAGGGCATTTCCGCCGCCGCCCCCAACACCAATGACTTTTATCTTGGCAAGTCTTCCAACGTCTGGTTTTACTAACGCCATATTAAAAAATTAGAAACAGCCTTTTTGGGCTTGGGGCAGGAGCAGGGCTTGATTGTAACAGTTGAAGTCAGGGCAGTAAAGACTTTGCCCACTGAGCTGCTTTGCTCAGCAGTCCTTTGACCGGCAGTTTATTTAATCCAGAAAATGAAGACGAGGACAAGCTTCGTCCTACCCCGTCTTCCTCCATCTGTTTCTGAGCAGTTCTCAGTAAGCCAATTGTAGTAGCAAAAGCAGGATTTTCAATATCGTCTATTAGTCCGGATATATTTGTTGGCATTCCGATTCTAATCGGCATTCCAAGCATACGTTTGGCTGACTCTACAATTCCAACCGTAAGTGCCCCGCCTCCTGTTAAAACTATACCCGAAGGAGTGAGTCCGCCTAAATTGCTCTTTTTAATTTCTCCGGTAATCATTTGAAACATTTCATTTAAGCGAGGACGAATGATACCCTCAGATAAGGTTTTGTACGAAACGGTTTTCATTTCTTCCGGTAGACCCAAACCGGAGATATCAATGTCATCTTCTTTTTCCTTGGATTTCAGATTTCCCATGAAAAGTTTTATTTTTTCTGCACTTTCCAAGGAAATTCTTAGCCCTGCAGCTAAATCTTTGGTAACGTTTATAGCACCGACTTGCAAGACAGATGAATAAGAAAGTGCGCCCTCGACATAAATGGCCATACTCATAGTGCCTCCACCAATATCCACTAAAACTACGCCCAACTCTTTCTCAGTGTCGGACAAGACCGCTTCGCTACTGGCAAATCCAGTGAAGATTAAACCAGCGATATCACAACCTACCTCGGTGACGCATTTGGTAAGATTTTTTATAACCGGAGAGGAACCTGTAACTATGTGGGTGTCAACTTCAAGCCTGATCCCAGTCATACCAACCGGATCTTTAACCCCTTCCTGACTATCTACAGTATATTGGCGGGGAATCACGTGGAGTATTTCTGAAGAAGAGGGAAGGGTTATTGCCCGGGCCGCTTCTAAAACCCGGCGAACATCCTCAGACACTATTTCGTTTTGGGGTTGAGCAACAGCAACTACCCCGTGACTGTTTTGAGAATTAATGTGTGATCCTCCCACGGAAACCCATGCGGTGGAAATATTGTATCCGGCCATCCTTTCAGCCGCCTCAACTGACTCACTGATGGCGGTAACGGCCTCCTCGATGTTTACAATTTGGCCTTTACGGACACCCCGTGACGGGGTTGATGCAGCGCCAACAATGTGTAGCTTTTGGGTATCATCATCCCGGTATTGGGCTATAAGAGCGGTGACTTTAGAACTACCGATATCAATTGCTGAAATTAACTTACTCTTTGACATAATTAATAGGTAATAACAGAATTAGTAAACCTGAGATCTATTTTGTGAGGCATTTTCGCGTTAATTTTACTTCTGTGGATGATCAATTGTAAAGGAGTGTACCAGTTTGATGTAGGTTGCGCAATATCAACGATCACTTTTAAATCATTTGGGGTGGTTATGGTAAGTGTCTCTTTGTCTAAAATTCCCGATACTTGGGTGTCAAATAAATTCGCTACCAACTCCAAACTGAGCAGTGACCGCAACTGACCTGCTGAAAGCTGAGACGGTACGGGCGGTAGATCTTGAGTAATCAGGGTGGGGAGTGCGCTTTGGGGAATTTTCTGAAAAACAAATCCTTCTTCGTCTACTATTACCTGGGCACCTAAAACATTTGAGCCTATGGCGCCAATCGGACGTCTAAGCGAAAGTGCGACCACCAAAGTAGACGGTAAACGGCGATAAAGAGAGGCTGATTTGATTTGGGAAAATGATTTGAGATCGTTTTTTATGACATCTCCAGACAGTGGTTTTAAAAGTGGAGTACCAACGTAATGATTGAGTCCCTGATTTATTTCTTCCGGACAAGGGCCAAACTGACTATAACAATCAACTTGGCGGATTTTGAGTACCCTATAAATCAGAACGGATACAGAGACCAGGAGGACTGTTAAGATTAAGAAAGGCAATACAGATTTTTTTTTGTGAATTTTTTTCATATAAGTTCTTGTTTAATCAATTGGATAAACTTATCTAAAGAACCTGTTTCAATTTTAATAGCCTTTGGCTTGAGTTTAAGAGCTGAGTCAATTGAGGATAGGAGTTTAACGGGAGTCAATTCCGACTGGGGCAATAATATGGCCTGATTTTGGGAAACAAGAAAATTTGAATTTTTGAGTTGCTCATTATGAGAGGACCAGGGAATGGGAATAAGCACACATGGCAACCCTACTGCAGCCAGCTCATATATAGTGTGAGCTCCTGCTCTGCCCACAACAACTGATGATGTTTTGTAGGCATTTAATACTTCAGGCCCTAACAGATAATCGCAAACGGTGTAGTTTAGCCTATCCTGATCCGGTAAATTTTCGCGAATTTTCTTTGCAGATTCGAAATCGAGTGTTTTCGAGTTATTACCGGTTTGGTGAATTATCCGATAATGAGCAAGCAACTGCGGGAGTGTGGAAAAAACGGTCATGTTAATAACATGGGAACCTTGTTTGCCACCAGTAATGTATATAGTTTTTGGAGTTGTGGGAGTTAATTTCAGAGTTGAGAAATCTTCTCTTATCGGAAGCCCCGTGACAGTTGTTTTTCCGGCCGGATAATGTGCACGACTACTTGGCCAAGATAAGGCAATTTTTTTAACAAAAAGGCTAATAAATCTGTTGGCCCAACCGGTCGTGAGCGTTTGTTCGTGGGTGACGCTTGGGATTCTTAACAGCCAAGCGCAAAATACTACTGGGACCGCAAGATAGCCGCCAAACGAAACGATACCTTTAAAATCTGATTTTAGTTTTAGTTTGAGAGAAAGAAGAATAACAAAAGCTTGAAAAAACCCATAGGGTAACCTAACCAATTTTAACGGATTAATGGTGCGATAAAATTTACCAGCATGCAGGTCGATAAACGGTATTCCTGCGGCAGTCACTTCGCGATACTCAGCAGAATCTGACCTATCTCTCCACATTGACGTACGATGACCAAGCCAAATAATTTTTGTCCCTGATTCAATAAGCCTACCGGCAACGAGGAGAGCACTGGTGTGATGACCACCGGAAAAAACTAGAGTGGGAGTAGAGTTCATATTTGTTCTGACCTGGCAATATTAACAAGCACGCCCATTGAGAGCAAAACTATCAATAGTGACGAACCACCGTATGAAATAAACGGAAGCGGTATTCCCGTCAGTGGAACCAAAGCAATTATGGCTGAAATGTTCAGGAGAGACTGAACCCCAACAACAGAAGTTATGGATAGAGCCAGGTTAGCAGAAAAGCGATTTTTTGCTTTTCCGGCAATTTGAAAACCGACAGAAATTAGTACCAGATAGATGCCTAATAAACCCACCGCGCCTATGAATCCAAGTTCTTCACCAAGAATTGCGTAGATGGAGTCTGTTGTAACTTCGGGCAAAAACTCATACTTTTGATGTGATTGGCCAATACCTACACCGGTTAATCCACCGGAACCCACTGCCAATAGCGCCTGACGGATGTGGTATGAAGATCCCAACGGGTCGTGCGAATAGTCGAAAAATGTTTTTAATCTGGCTGCACGATATGGGGAAAAAATAATAATGGCGATAACGACTAATATCAGTAACGGGGCTAAGGCAAATAATTTGCCAATTTTACCCGTGACACCAAAATAGATGATCAATGAAGAAAAACCAAGCACGAGTGAAGTGCCCAGATCAGGTTCCAACATAATCAGACTGCAATATAAACC
>Ga0265297_10004100_pt1 | contig 24552 bp, 25 predicted proteins | sample Munlanlwell13791_FD_192502 | JGI IMG/M metagenome (GOLD analysis project Ga0265297, IMG submission 192502) | Leachate microbial communities from a municipal landfill in Southern Ontario, Canada - Leachate well 137-91 | ecosystem: Engineered > Solid waste > Landfill > Unclassified | place... | reverse complement strand
GGTGGTTGTTTCGTTGCGCTAAAACGTGAATTTTATTTTTATTTTTTGATGCGGTAATAGAAAAATGCGGTAATTGCTCAATTTGATGGTGATTACCGCAAAAATGCGGTAATTTTTTTATAAATGCGGTAAGGAAATTTTATGAATATATCGAGGGCTTCCGAACTATTAAATGAAGATTCTGGGACTGTAATTAGGAACTGTAAAAGTGGAAAATATACAGCAAAGAAAATAGAAACAAAAAAAGGTAGGTATGGTTTTGTTTGGGACGTTGACGATTCTTTTGTTATTTCTTTGGCCTCAGCAAGAAGAAAAGATATTTCTAATTCTATTGTTTCAACGTCTCTGGAACCAAGTACGATGGTAGACCCTGAGAATCGAGAAATAATCGTAAACACAACGAAAGCAATCTCAAAGAAGGAAGCCGAGCGCATAATCAAGCAAGAGGAGGCCATCAGAAGACAGAGAGAAAATCTAATCGAGGATGGAAAGATTATAGTTGCTGATGTTGTTGTTGAATCTGTTGGAATGTACTACAGCCAGCTTTTGCAAGCGTTTGATTCTTTTATTGACATTCTTTCTATCGAAGAATCATGGAGTCCAGAAAAAACAAAAAAAGTATTGTCTAGATTGAAAGCTTGTGTCCATGAGTGTTGGGACAGAACAAAATCAAAGGTAATAGAATGCCAAAGATCGACGAAGAATTTGATAAACGAAGCGCAGAATGGGACGAAATAAGCTCTCTAGAGTTTTTCGAACGCGGTTTCGATCTTACGAGCGAGGATAGACTTGCCCGTTTCGATCTGTCCAAATCGCCATGGATAAAGACGTTGTGTCAATGGTTCGATGACTCGCAGACTGAATGGATTTACTTGATACAGGGTTCACAGACATGTAAAACAGTTTTCCTCATGGGAATGCTTTTACACGTGTCCAAGAACGTAAGAGGCCCCGTTCCATGCCTTTGGGTGTCTTCTATCGAAGACGAGGCAAACACCTTTGTTTCGGGCCGTCTCAAAAATTTTCTTTCTGGTGATTCTGAAAAAGCCATTCGCAAATTCAAGCAATCCAACTTCCTAGTAAATCATGCCTCTGTAAAGGTTGGTTTCTCTACATCCGAGGCTACCCTACGGACAAAACCTTGTCGTTATCTATTTGGTGACGAGTGTTCAATTTGGGAATTCCCAGTATCTTACGTAAAAAAACGTGCAAGAACCTTTATCGGGAAGCGAAAAGGATTTTTTGCAACCACGCCTCCGCGTGATGGAAAACATGATTCTTGGATCGAAGCGACAAGCGGAAACTTTTATCAATGGTTTGTTCCGTGCCCGATTTGTGGGCATTTCCAGGCACTGAAAAGAAAAAATCTAATATGGACTGGAAAGATAAAGATCGACGGTGAAGAATTCTGGGACGAAAACGAGGTAAAAAGCAGTACGCATTATGAATGCGAAAAGTGCCATGGGCATTGGAGAAACGAACAAAAGCATAGTATTGTAAATGCTGGAAAGGCCGTGTGTGTTGACTTTAAGACGCATGAGCAAAAGGAAGAAAGAAAGCATGACTCAAAGACGTTGCAAGTATCTGCTTTGTATTCATCTTTTACGCCTTGGGGACAATTGGCGTGGGATTTTCTCGAAGCGAATAGAAAAGGTGCATATGCTTTAAAAATTTTCATAACTGACGAGCTTGCAGAGGTTCCAGATATTGAAGAAAATGCAAAAATAAAGATAAAAGAGTGTTCGCTATCAAAATTTCTTGATCCTGTCAGAAAGCGCGGATTCCGTTCAGGATACGAGCTTTACACTGCTGCCGCTGATATGCAATTTTTGGGCGAGTTGTATTGGGTTCTACTCGGATGGAAAGCGGGATCGGTTCCAACGTTCCATATTCTTGACTACGGAAAATCGAAGTGGAAAAAGCAGAACAATTTAGGAGAATTAGAGCCATTCTGGAACGATTTTTTATCTGATATATCTTCTTTTCGACGATATTTATGCTCTTTTCCACTAGATTCCTCATATGGCCTAGATGCTCCTCACATATACACTTTCGTAAATTCGAACGGGTTTCCTTTCGTAGCACTAAAAGAATGCCCACGCCAAGCCGTTAAAGTCCAGTATTCTAACACTGGAATTGATCCGGTCACAAAAGCCAAGGTAATGTTTGGACAAAAGTTGATGGAGGTTAATTCGCACATACTCAAAGACGATTTTAACGCTGTTTTACAACGTCCTTTTGGAACCGGGGCAATAAGCTTCCCAGTTGACACGGAAGAAGTTTTTTTTAAACATCTTACGAACGAAAAAAGAACCGAAAGAGAAGAAAAAAACGGCTCAATAAAAGCTATCTGGGAGCCAAAATATTCAGGTGCCCCGCAGCACTGGTTTAGTGCGTTGATTTACGCGATTGCAGCGGCAGAGGATCACATCCAACAACTACTAAGACGCGAGCCAGATAAATCAAGCATGGTAGCAAAGAAGGTACAAAAAAAAGAAGGTAACAAGTGGATAAACATAGACTCATGGAGGATTGAAAATGTCTAAGAAAGATATACAAAAACAAGAAATACAACCAGTTAAGCAAGATATAGTTTTGGTTTCTCAGGAAAAAATTGTCGTAAATAAAGAAAACAAAATGGCTATAGAAAATCAGGAGCAAAAACAAGAAATACAAGATATGTCTCCTTTTCACGCTCCGGTATGCGAAATTTGCGGGTCATCACAAACAAAAGTATATGCAAAGCAGTGGGAAACAAGATATATAAAATGCCGTAAATGTGGATGGACGTTTAAAGTTGTTGGCTATGATCGTTCAGCAATACGACGATCTTTAAAATAAATAATTGTAAAATTGTAACAAGTTTATACTTACGCAAGCAACATATATGTTGCTTTTTTTGTCGAAATAGATTATTTTCTAACAGAAAGGGATAAACATATGGCAGACAAAACAGATAGCCAAATTCTAACAGCGTGTAAAAACGCACTGTATGAAATAATTTCGGGAACGGTACAGTCCAAACAAATCGATCTTGGTGGTGGAAAGATAATGAATTGTACCATGTTGAATTTAAACGAATTGCGTCTTTTAGTGAGAGAATTGGAATCTTCGATCGGTGAAACAAATAACGGAACATTTAGAAATCCGTCGTTTGCGCCAAAAGGATTTTACAGTGGAACTTAAGAGAATATCAGATTTTATAACGAGTGCGATCGCGATTGTAAGCCCCTCATGGGCTTTAAATCGTGCAGTAAAAAAATCTGCATTCGAACAATTCAGAAAATATGACGCTGCACGTGTTAAAAAGTCTGATAGATATTGGATTCCAGAGAATACCGACGCTGACAGTGAAATTATTTCCGATCTTGGAAAGCTTCGATCGCGATCATCCGACTTGGTTCGGAATAACCCATGGGCTACTGCGATTGTTGACGGATTTGTGTCTAACGTGGTTGGCTCGGGAATCAGGCCACAGGCCGAAGAGCGAACAGAGAAGGCACTTTTAGAAGCATTCGAAATAATAGACGAGACGCAAGAGACAGATTTCTATGGACTGGAACAACTTGCATTTCGCCAAATGCTCGAACGCGGTGAGTCCTTTCTAAAAATAAATCAACGAGAAAAAGATAACTCTATCTCATTGCAGATTTTAGAGCCGGATCAAATCTGGTCGAATCGAACGGAAAACAATGGAAACGAAGTCCGTGCAGGTGTAGAAATAGATCGCTTCTCGGGTAGAAAAATAGCGTATTACGTCAATTACCATCCAGGAGCATATGGATATAGTTCATCTGTGATGCAAGAAAAACGAGTTCCATCGGAAGACATGATCCATTTATACATGCGCTTGCGTCCAGGTCAGACCCGCGGCGTTCCGATTCTTGCTCCCGTAATCTCTCATCTTCACGACTTAGGAGAATATCTTGAAGCTGAATTAATTTCGGCGCGGGTTGCCGCCTGTTTAGCCGTCATGGTGAAAAAAAATTATCAAGGCACTCCTGAGGTCGATTCAGACAACGAAAAAATTCAAAATCTAACGCCTGGAATGATTGGATATTTGCGTCCTGGAGAGGATATATCTATCGTGAAGCCCGAACGACCAGGAGGACAGTTCGATAAATTTACGGCTCTTTTGCTTCGTTCGATAGCCTCGGGTGTTGGAATTAGTTACGAAACGATTTCCAAGGATTTTTCAACTGCGACATATTCATCTGCCAGAATGGGCTTAATTCAAGAGCGAGCGAAATTTAAATGGTTTCAGAAGTACATAGAACGGGCTTTGTGTGATCGCGTCGCTCGTGAAGTGATTTTAACAAAATACCTTGGCTCGCATTTGCCCGAAAAGTCTAGGAAAGAAAAAATTGTATGGCTTTCTCCTGGCTTTGAATGGGTTGATCCGATAGACGAAGTCAATGGACAAATTTTAGCGATCAATAACAACCTGAAAACAAAGAAAGAGGTTGTTGCTGAAAGAGGCGGCGATCTTGATGAGGTTTTAAAACAGCGAGCAAAAGAAAAAGAGCAAGAAAAAGAATTGGGGATTGAAAATGGCAACGGAACAAAACAGGTTGGAGAGCCAACCGTACCAAGCAAGAGCGATGATAACGCCAAAGACGCTAAACGTAAATGATCGAAGTGTTGAGGTGGTACTTTCCACAGAAAAAGCAGTCCGAATTTTCGATTGGTACCGTGGCGAGACAATTGACGAAATATTACTTTCCTCGAAAGCTCAATATGCCGAAAAAATGCCACTACTCGACACACACAGTAGATATAGCGTTTCAAGCGTAATTGGGTCGCTAAGGGATATAAAATCAGAGTTAGGGAGGATAACGGCACGAGCATTTTTTGCAGAAACAGAAGAGGGGAACAAATCGCTCATATTGGTTCGGGATGGACATCTTACCGACCTTTCAATTGGTTACAGCGTTCTAGAAGCGAAATATATTGAAAAAGGAAATTCTTTAGTTATTGACGGGAAAGAATTTAAAGCCGAAACAAGAACGTTGCGAGTTGTGACAAATTTTAGAATATTTGAGGGGAGTTTTTGCCCGATTGGCGCAAATGATGAAGCCAAAGCCAGATCGGCGAATTTTGGAGAAAAAAACATGCCAGAGGAAATAAAAACAGTATCAACGCCAGTACCAGAGCCAAAAATTGACTTAGAAAGCGAAAAGCGTGCGGCTGTTGATATTGAGAGGAAAAGAGTTACAGAGATTAACAGCCTGTGCCGAGAGTTCGAAATTGATCCCACTGATTATATTTCGCGCGGTGCTGCTATTGATGATGTTAAAAGTTTTATTTTGCAAAACGAGGCAAAACGAAGAAAAACAAACAAGCCAGAAGCCACTGGAAGCGTTGAAATTGTTCGTGATGCCGTTGATGGTGCCAGGGAATTTGTCGAAAACTCTCTTTGCCTTCGTATGGGATTAGAATTGCCATTTAAGAAAACCGAAGCGTCCCATATTTCGCTCGTAGATATGGCCAGAGAGCTTTTTATTGCTACGGGTCGCGTAGAAGTTCGCAGAATGTCGAAGTCAGACGTTGCTAGAATGTGTTTTCGAGCTGGCGCAAATTCAACCAGTGATTTTCCTGCAATGATGGCAAATTCGATCGGAAAAAGACTTGGAAAAGCTTATGCAGAAGCACCAAGCACTTGGCAAATTTGGTGCGCAAGTGTGGAAGTCCCAGATTTCAAGGATATAGACGTTATTCGAGTTGGTGAAGGTGCGGAGTTGGGCCTTGTTCCTGAAGGTGGAGACTACCCAGAGGAAACCTATGGAGAGGAAAAAGAATCCTACAAACTTTCCAAGTACGGAAAAACTTTTCGATTAACTTGGGAAGCCTTGATAAATGACGATCTGCGCGTATTCGATAAAACAGCGAAACGCCAAGGGTACATGGCAAAACGAAAAGTAAACGTGTTGGCTTACGCCGTTTTAACTGGAAATGCGAACATGTCGGACGGGAAAGCCTTATTCCATGCCGATCACTTCAATTTAAAGTCCAGTGGTGGAACTGCTCCATCCGTAGACGCTTTAAATACGGCCCGGGCAGCGATGCGAACACAGAAGGGTATAGATACAGATTTGCCTTTGAACCTCGAACCAAAATTTATGATTCTTCCCGCTGCTCTCGAAGGAACTGGAAAACAATTAGTTACAAGCGAATACGTTCCAGGCACAAACCAGGGACATTCGAAAAATATTCATTTTGGCACACTCACGCCCGTTGTAGAAGGACTCTTGGACGCGAACGATCCAGCAAAATGGTATCTTGCAGCTGACCAAAATCAAGCTGATACCGTTGAAGTTGCTTTCCTAGAAGGCCATCGCGAGCCATTCTTGGACGAATTGCCACAGTCTAAGCCGGACGTGCGAGAATACTATACCAGAATGCCATGCGCTGCCAAAGCGATCGATTGGAGAGGCATGTATAGAAACGACGGCGACTAATTAACTTGTAGAAATTATTTAGGAGAAATTTTATGAAAAATCGTGTAAATGACGGGAGTACAATTGAGCATACCGCCGTCGGTACAGCAATAGAATCGGGCGATGTGGTAGATTTAACCAACGAGGTCGGCATTGCAGTTACAGACATTGCGGTCGGGGAGGTTGGTGTTTTGTGCCTTGGTGGCCGTTACAATCTTCCAAAAGATACAGCCCTGGTCATCACAAAGGGAGAAAGCGTCTACTGGGACGCTGTAAACGGCTGGGTAGACAAAACATCTACAGCTCAAATCCTAGTCGGAAGGGCCGCCGAATCAGCAACAGAAACCGCGGACAATATCGACGTAAATTTAAACCAGGGATCGTACAACACGCCAGCCGAAATAGTCGCCGCTGTCGAATCTGCAACGATTTCAGCCGATGCCGTTACAGACGGTACCACAAACCACACTTTCACGGCACTGGACGACACGAAGCTAGGAGCAATCGAAGCAAGTGCCGACGTAACGGACGCAACGAACGTAGCCGCCGCTGGTGCGGTAATGGACAGCGATATTACGCCAGGAGAGGGATTCCTCCGAAAGACTGGATCAGGTGCATACACAGCCCACAAATCTAATCTTGCAGCCACAACCGCGCCAGTCGTAACAGACGATACAGCCGCTGGTTATTCTGTAGGATCAAAATGGTACGATGTAACGAACGATATTGTTTATACTTGCGTTGATGCAACAAATGGAGCAGCTGTATGGTTGAGGATCGTTACGAATGCAAATATCCTTGGAGCATCTAAAATATATCATTTTTCGTACACTGTTGTTGCTGATGATGATACTGCAAATCTTACAAATATCGACACTGGTTTAGGAGCTGGCCCGTTGGCTGGATGGAATGTAAATATTTATCGATCTGACGAGGACGTAAAAGCAGACGCAAAAGTAACAAATCCATCAACCGATATTCTTAGAATTGCGGACGGTGGGGCAACTTACGTTCTAACAACAGGCGATAAAATTATGGGATCGGCATGGATAGCATAATATGAATAATCGTAGATATCCAGGCGGAACATGGAATTACACGAATAGCACTGGAGCCACGATCGAAAGTGGCTCAGTGGTTGATTTTGGAACACAAATAGGCATAGCATCCGAAGATATCGAAGACGGTGAAGTTGGTGCGATCGATGTTGATGGAATTTTCGAACTTTCTAAAAATGAAAATCTCGTAATATCACAAGGCGATTTGGTTTATTGGAATTCGACCGATACAGAGATCGATAAAACCGCCGTCGGCCAAACTTATGCCGGAATTTGTGCCGAAAGTGCAACCCTAACAGCCACGTTGGTTCTTGTTGAAATAAATAGACCAACTCGTGATATTGCTGGAACTTAAAGGATTTAAAAACTATGTCGTACAATAGTATAACAAGATCATGGGGAGCGATTCCTAAAACGCAATCGCTCGAATTGCTTGATTTGCAGGTATCTAGCGAAGGGCCACAAGAAATTGAGTTCGAAGAAAAACACGAAATTTTTCTAAGTACAACGGTAGAATGTTATGCCACGATTGCAGTTAGCGAAACCGAAGCAGAAGAAAAATTTGACGCTGGCGAGTGTATTTTGCTTCCAGCGGGCGCATCCGGATCGTTCTTTTTCGAGGACGGAAAATCATTGTGGATTTTGAACCCTGAAGAAGTCGAAGAATCCGAAGCCTTAAACGTCGTAAGATATGGATACTAAAATTTTTGGGAGATAAGAAAAATGGCTCTTTTTGGAACATCAACAAGTAAACTACTTAGATACTTAGCTCCTTTGGAAGCCGCCGATCTAGTAGAGTACGGATTTAGCACGCTAACGCTTGAGGAGCTTCTCGAAGAAAAGGCCGAAATCGTATATTCTTATCTCCCAGAACGATACCGATGTTTTTTTGCAAATCGCGTTCATCGACTTGTTTTGGTTGAGTTCGCTTACGCCGATCAAGATACGGCATCGGTTCCATTCGTTGGAATGGCGAACGTTACGGGGTATTTGAATCCAACTGGAGAGCTTGAAGACTTGCCAGACTCGGAATCAATTGCTTGCGTAGTTGATGACGGGCTTGGCGTTATCACGTTCCCAGATTTAGATTTGGGCGATATGATCGTTATTGATTTCGATCTAGACATGGACGATATTGAAATACGTCCGTTATCGTGGGCATCCAATGTTTTGGCGGCTGCCGATATCATGTCGAGCGTCGCAGGCGATACAAAAACAGCGAACGTTTTGCCGCGCGTAAAAAACGATTTAGACCGAATTTTCCCATGGCTTGGCGCGCTAAACTCTCCATCCTTGGACGATCGCGTTGTAATAAAGACACTTGAATATTTGTTTTGGACGGGCACGAGTAATTTTAGCAAAAGATTAGACACTTTGCAGAAAAGGCTTACAGAACGATGATTTACGACGTTTTTAACGCGATCGAAACAAGAGTAAAAGCAGCAACAAAATTTTCAGGATTTGGATTTTTCCGTTTTGCGTCCGAAGCCAATGCAAATCAACAGTCTAACGCTTCTGTTCCGTTCGTAAAAATCGCATGGCGTGAAGAGCAAGGCCAGGCAAAAATGAACCGCTGGCGACTTGAAGATCAATTAATTCTTGACGCTGAAATTCGCTGGAAAGCAGCCGACACGGACGTAAACGCGATCACAAGAATCCAGGAACAAGACGACCATCTAGAGGCGTTCAAAATAGCCCTTTTCCCGAAGAACGAGGAAAATTTTCTCAATATGCAGGAAATTCTAGACATACGAATAACATCTAAACCGTTATCTTTTCAGGGTCTTGAAGTAAAAAAGCATAACGGAATAGAGATAGAAATAACAATACAATACGTTGACAAGATTTAGTTTAGGAGTTTTAAAATGGCTCAAATAATTACAAGAGGCTTTCGTGATGTTTTTGTAAAAGACCTCACAGACCTTGCAAAAACTGGGGTTACACTCGAACAAGTAACAAGCATTGGACACGATGGAGATCAAGAGATCGAAGGCCGAAAGTACGAAGACTCGATCGTCGATAACTTAAAATTCAGAAAGGGCCTAACAGGAAACATAACAATCAAGGGCGATATAGAGCATTATTGTTATCCATCTTACGCAGCCCAAACTCGCACTGACCCACTTTTCGAGCCTGACCACTACTATTTAATCGAGTACCTTTCTTTAAATATCAATGCTGGTGTAACAAAGATGATGTATTGCAGATGGATAGGGCAAGTTGTATCAATTCCAAAGGAAGACAAAAAGGCTGGCGAGCTTGCAGAAAAAGAAATTGCTCTCGCTGTAACAATTTATGGCGACGTATCCTATGATTTCGAGAAGTTCTACAATGCCACGGCTGACGCTGATCCTGGCCCTGCAAGCGCAGCTCCAACAACAGACTATAACCCTTTGTTTACGGCGGAAGTAGCCGATACAACAAAGACAATCGCAGCCGCAAAGGCTTTGATAAGTGAAACAATAACCGATCCTTACTAGAAAAATCAAATAACAAAAAAACACAAGAGATAGGAGAAAATCATGTCATTTTTCTTTAAACCTTTTCACGACGGAAGCCTAAAAGGAGCGTGCGTAAGTACTTTAAATCCAAGGCAAAAAGGACTTTGCTTTTTGTCTCCCAGGCTTGGAACAAAGGGAGATTCTTGCAGAAAATCTCGGGACGAATGGGAAGAATTTGCCAAAAAACGTGCCAGGCTCGCAGAATTAAACGAGAAAAAAGAAGCTTGCTCCGAGGAAGAGATCGAAGAAAAAAAACAACTTGAGGCGTTTTGCACGAAAAAAGCAGAAGCCGAAATTTCGGAAAATTACGCGATCGAATCTTTGAAACAGCAATACTATCTAGTCGCTGATGGAAACGATACGATGCCGAAAGAAAAAGAAGAAATTGATCGTAAAACAAAAGAGACATTCCAAGAATACTTCTGTGAAGACGATTTAATGCGCATCCCAATATCTATTCAAATTGGACGAGAATATCAGATGAGCGAGGCATACGAAGCTGGAAAGAAGATAGTTGAAAAAAAGGGGTCTTAGAAAACCACGAAGAAAGAATCTGTCTCCTTTTAGCTATGGGCGTTTCGTGGTCTGCAATAGAATCAGATTTTTTCATCGAAGATAGCCTCCTAAATTTGAAAATAAACAAAATCCAAGAATTTTTCTTAAAATCGCATGGACTTTGGAAGGATTAAAAAATGAACGCAATGCCAGATTTCGACAAGATATTGAAGGATAAACTAGTTAAAGATACAGATCAAATGATCTCAGAACTGGCAACGTTCATAAATATGAATGTTATCGATCGCAAGTGGCAAGAGGGATTCCCTGGCCACACTTTACAGCCAAAAACGATCAAGAGGAAAGGCCACAATAGGATCGGTGAAAATACAGGAGCATTACGAAGAGCCGCAACGCTTTGGACATCGTGGACAATTTTTCCTTTTTCTCCTGGAACGTTCAGACCTGCATTTTACAAAGCGAAGCGCGGACTAACAGATTACGCGCTTGCAGTTAGGACAAAAGTTGGTGGAGACCTTGATTTTTTGGGAGTTACAAGTGAGGACGTTGTGAGAATTGAGACGGGAATAAAACAAATTTATGCAAAGAAAAATTATGGTGGAACTGGAAGAATAAGGATGATAAGGAGATAGAAAAATGTCAAACATAGCAACGGCTGTAATGGGTCTCGATATAGATTCCATTCTCGTCACAAAAAAAATAATGGACATAAAAGCAAGAATGGGCGAGGTGGCAAAAAATATAATTGTGCCACAGCTCGACGTTTCGCAAGTATATAAGCAAGTTGACGATATGAAACGCCGTATGTCAGCCGTATTTGCAAAGCCGATTGCTATGCCGAAAATAAATATTGCATCAAGCGAAAAAGATTTATCTAAAATAAAAATTGCTGCAAGTATAGACGCAATAACAGACTCTACAAAAAAATGGCAAACGTCTCTCTCTGATGTAATCAAAGCACTTGATGCAACAGGAAAAGAATCTACTCGAAAATTTCCAGCAAAAGATATTGCAAAAACCCTGAGAGATGCAAGCTTATCGACACTTGAATCTAGAAAAAAAATCGTGCAAGATTTCGCTGCAATCACGAACGAAATGAAAAAAATGGGAGCGTCAAAGTCTCAAATGGAGGCATTGCAGAAAAGCACGGAATTTTTAAATCAATTGGCTCCACGCGCTGGTCGAGGTGGCCAGGCATTTGGAAATATTTTCGGTTCGTTTGTTGGAAAAGTTCCAATTTCTGATTTACGATCGTCCGTAAGCCAATATCAAACAATACTTATGGGACAATCGGAAGCATTTTCTAAAATTAAAGATTCTTTTCAAACAAAAACAGGAACGGCGCATGCTTCGCAACAACAAATAATTGCACCGACAGCGACCCTGACCAAAGCATTAAACACAGAAATAACAGCGGCACAGGCATTTGTAAAAACCAAGCCAATCGTGGCAGAACTAGAAGTTAAGCCACGAACAACTTATATTGCACTCACAAATTCACTTACAGCGATCGAACAAAAAGTTAGATCGTGGTCAGCGTCCGATTTTGTGAACGCTTTCGAGTGGGGACAAAGAGTAAAAGCAATAAAAGCAGAAGCCGAAGCAGTATTTTCAAAGGAAGCTGTTGGAAGAAAGATTTTTTCTTCTTTATTTAACGAAAATCAACTTGCTGGTTCGGTTGGCTATTTTACTGGCCGCCTAATTGATTCCGTTGTCGGAATTTCTCGCAGTCTTTCAGACTCGATTTTAAAACTTTCGACAGCCGTAATAACAAGTCCTCTGGCGTTGCTTTCACGCTCTAACTCAATATTTGGGCGTGTTGCAAGTTGGCTCAAAACAGGAATAGATAGCATTGCTCTTGTTCCAAGAACCGCCTTGATTGGAGTTTTTAATTCTTTTCACCTTATAGTAAACAAATATACTCTTGCGATCGTCACAAGTTTAGCGTTCGGAATAAACAAGATGATTTTTGCAGCGTTTCGAGGGATAGCGAATATTGCTATTTCGGCTGCAAAGTCTTTATTTTCAAAGCTAAAAAGCGTTTTTGGAATGTTCAAATTTGGCGGTGGCGCAGGCGGTGCCGGTGGTCTTGACGAAATTTCCAATATAACTTTCGGCCTTGGATTTGGAGCCGTCGCCATCCGTGCGGCTGCAAACCTAGAAGAAAAAATGAATGCCGTCGCAACAATTACGAACCAAAGCGGATCATCGCTTCGACGATTTACGCAAGACGTTATTCAGTCTTCGAATACGTTCGGGAAAAGCGCGGTGGAAATTGCCTCATCTCTGTATGACGTTGCGTCCGCTTCTTTTCGTGGTTCTGACGCAATGATCGCGCTAAATCAATCTTTGCTTTCTGCACAGGCGGGAATGTCGGATGCTTCAGTGTCCACGGCTGCCACGGTGCGAATTTTGCGCTCGTGGTCACTTCCAGCGTCAGAAGCCGCTACGGTTTCAGACGTTTTTTTCAACACGATAAAACGAGGCATAACGACGTTCCCAGAACTGGCTCAACAAATTACGCAAGTAACGGCTGTTGCTGCGACTTCTGGAATTTCGTTCAAGGAAGTTGGAGCAACTCTGGCAAACTTAACAAGAAACGGCGTAAGAACTGAACAAGCCGTAACTGGACTTGCTGGACTATTTAGGTCGATTGTGGCACCTACCGAAGAAGGCAAAAAAGCCGTTGAGGCTCTTGGAATAAAGTGGGATGAGTCAACAATCCGATCAAAAGGATTTGTAAAGGTAATAAAAGAAATTGCTCCGTTGATTTTGAAAAATAAGGAAGCGTTCAAGAATCTTGTCGGTGATGTCCAAGCATTTAACGCAGCTCTAAAGCTTGCACAGTTTTCTAGCGAGCTAGACGAGGATTTAGCGTCGATGAACGAACGAGGTTCGGCTGCTTTGGCTGCTGCGCGCGTAGCCACGGGATTTAACCATCAGCTACAAGTATTTTGGAACAACTTTTTAAATATCGTTCGAAATATCGGGCAAATTCTTCTACCGCTTGTAGAACCAGCACTTGCAAAAGCGGTACAGTTTACTCAGACAATTGCACAACTTGCAAACTCAGACATTACAACGCTTTTAGCGAATATTGCAAAAGGATTTTGGAATATTTTTGCGCAGGTTTCGCAAGTTTTTGGCGAAGTTTTAATGACGGTTTTTTCGTTGTATTCAAAATATCGTAATGCTGTAATTGCTATTGTCGTGGGCACTTTCAACTCCGTTGGTCGTGTTCTTTTGAAATTCTTGGAGGCAATTCTAACGGAGTTTGGAATTTATTTGATCGAATTCACAAAAGCAATGGCTCCAATAATTTGGAACGGACTAAATTCTATTTTGAAAGAATTCTTGGCAGTCACCGATTTACTTTTCGAAAGATGGTTTGGGAAAATCTGGTACGACATGAAAAATGGCTTTGGTATGGTTTTTGAATTTTTAACAAAGCCGATGCAAATTTTTATGGATTCTATAAATTGGCTTTGGGAATGGGCTTTCGGAAAAGCCGAGGCGATCGAAAAGAAAGCAGGTGAAGAGGCAACTTCTTCAAAATTATTCGACGAATCTATTAAGAGGCTTACGGAACACGGGAAAGAGCTTTCAAAAACAATCTCGGACGTTCCAGAAAACTTTAAAACAGGATTTAACAAGGTTGCTGATTTAGACTTGAGTCAATTTTTGCCATCTCTAGGAAAAACAAACGACAAAGTTAGAGAGAAAATTTTCGAAGCAATGGGAGAAGTTGGAAAGGCTGCCATCGGAGCAGGAAACGCGCTTTTCGACAATCTTGGAACAAATCTTGATGAGCAAGCCAGAGGGATCGAAATATTGATTGCTGACCTGCAAAAACAGTACGAGACAGAAACAAAAACAGGAATGGAAGATCGGGCAGCGATCACGGCCCAATTTATTTCGCAAGAAAAAGAAAGATTGAGCCAGATAAATAGTCAGCTTTCCAAAAGTGATTTAAACGAAGCCTTGGAAAATCGTCAAAATCTTTATATAGAACTAGTTCGGGCGCAAAAAAGCCAAAGCATCGATACACAAAAAGCGATAATCGAGCAGATAAAAAACAACGAAGTTATCGTAAAAAAATTACAAACTGCATCGCTAAACGCCCAAAGCCAAGCATCACAGATTTCGCAGAACGCGCAAATTAATTCTATGGACGCGTTAAAGTCAAGGGCAATGGAACTTGTGAAGGCTGGACAAAAAGCAGGTGAGAGCCTTTCGAAATTAAACGAAGTTCTTGACGATGTTTTTGGTAGAAATGTTGAGCAAATAGCCGGAAAATATGGCGTTGGAAGAGAAACGGCAGCCTTGCGAGGAGTGACAAAAGACGTAATCGAAGCAAAAGCGGCTGGCTTCTCAAAAGAAGACCTTGATCTTATTGTTACTCGTGGCCTTATGCAAAAATCTGATTCTCTCACAAAGATTATAACTGCTTTCACAAAAACGAAGCAAAAATTAGAAGTCGATAATCTAAAAGAAATTGGAGTCTATGACGAAATTGTAAAGCTTCTAGATCGTGCGTCTGCTTTAGGACTTAGCGAAAAAGCGAGACAAGATTTATTGCAAAAAGCCGTATCGGAGCAAGCTTTTAAATCATTGGACAAAGATACTTTGCAGGACAAACAAACTCAGTTTGTTGACCAGGCAATAAAGCAATTTTCGGGAATCGAAGAGGAAAGAAAATTGCAAGAACGCTTCAATACTGCGCAGCTAAAGCTTGCAGACCTAACAAAAACAGCCGTTACAAGAAACCAGGTTTTTAAGCAAACCGTAGAAGAGTTGGAAAAAAAAGTTGTCGAAATTGAAAATTTACAGCGTCAGCAAGCACAAGTCCAAATGACTGGAAATAATCCGTAGGAGAAAATATATGGCAGCTCTTTATGTCTCAGGTGCCTTGTGGGGAAACGTTTTGAGCAGTGAACACAATCCAGAATTCCCTTGCATGGACACAAATTATAGGGAACTAACTTGGACTTTTTCATTTGTGAAATCATTCTCAAGTTTTAACGCAATGCTTACTTATGAAAAAACAACCATTCCAACGTATTTTTCGAGCAGGGAAAAAACAGTCACATACGGAGCCGCAACCGAAGATAATTGTGTCTTACAGAAGCTTGCACGAAAAAATATTCTAAGTCCATTGAATCAAGACGGTCTTTGCTATGCCGAATACGATGCAGTATTTACGAAAGAAGGATAGGAGCAACATATATGTTACTTTACATAGAAAATTATGAAAATTCGACAATACAAAGCATAAAGTACCCTATCCTATCCGGTGCCCCTAGTGAATGCTCGTTTGTAGCACGAAACGAAATTGATTTAAATACCTTTATTCGTGTTCTAGAAAATCCCCTCAATATACTTTTTGAGGGGTACGTTACGAAAAAGGCGCGCGCTAGAAGCAAAGATAAAACTGGCATTTACGAGTATACAGCGATTTGCAAATCATTTTACGAATACTCGCAAGTTGACAAAACCGTTTCAGATTATGGAGAAAAAGAAGATTATTTTTCTGGGAATGATGCCGAATACCAAAAATGGCTGTTGAGAGAAAATTTTACGTCTCACGTTACGTGGCCGCCTGTCGGTGATGACCCAATAGTTTTCGATGATCAAGACGCTTCCGATCCTTGTCCAGAAAATAAAATTTCGGTGGAAGATATTGAGGAAAATACGCTCCCGTCGCACGTAAAAATCGAAGTAAAAAAATATAGGGAAAAACGATTCCCATGTATTTCAGATTTCGACTATTCAATAATTCCAACGGCTGAAATGATCAAGACAAATCCAAAATTTTCGTCGTATGGACGGCAATTTAAAATCATGACACCTGCTACGCCAACGATACCATACACGGAAAAATTTTTAACTAATGCAAGTGTCGGAGGTTCAAAAGTTTTCTGCAAGGGGAAAACCGGACTAAAATATCCTAAATCTGATAATTTTTCTTTTTCCACTTCGATAAATCAAAAAAAAGATAGTAAAACACTCACAAAAAAGGGCGTTGGTGGAAGTCCAGACGTGCCAGGCACAGAAACAACGAAGAAAAATATAGCCTTCGCTGATACTCCTTTTTTCTTTGGCTTCGAGTTACCGCGTGTTACTGGAATCTACGGAACTGGCGACAATCAGAGTGAGCTATTTATTCGGGCCAGATATTTAGAGGAAATCGTAACATACTCATCGCCTCTTGCAGGTTGCAACGCTGTTGAGAGAATACCTGCAATAAATCATGTCGAAATCGAAGTGGCATACGACACAAAAGACACAACACACTATAGAGATTGGACTTTTGGAGGTGCCGAAGGGCTTTTGCATCCCACGGACGATCTAGGCGGTGGCGTGTGGCTTTCTGACTTGTCAGGCACGTATATCGAGGAGGAGGGGATAGAGAAAGGTACCGAATTAATTGCGTCGGCACTAAGTCACTACGAAGTATTGAGATATACAACGAATTTTGTATTCGCTGGAAATGATATGACTTACCGATCCAAGATTTCGTTCGAAGGAAAAGACATCCTCTTAGACTCAATAGAATGGACGTTTGGAATGAATCCGTCGGACAATCGAACAAAATATAATGGTGTGAGGCTTTATTATGGATACTCCCAGGCAGTCCAAGAAAAAAAGAAATGGATCAAAAAGCAGCAAGATCAACGTGACGAAAAACGCGAGCGAAACAAAACCATAGACGCTAAGACTCCAATTGGTTCAGTGAAAGAAACTTTTTTCGCAAAAATAGCGTGGAATTTCGATGACAATGGAAATGATACCTCGGAAGCTGAACTACTCACGAAAAACGACGATGGAACATGGACACCACGGGCGCAAGCTGTATATATTTCTTGGTACGATTCGAACATCCGATTTGATACAGCTGGCGATGACACGATTTTTGAAATTGAGAAAATAAAGTCTTCTGTTTCAAGACTTACGGACGAGGGCGTTTTTGTCCGAGATCTGTATCGCGTGATTCGATGCGTGGAAGATTCTGGAACAAAGATAACGTACTTCTACACCTTGAAGCAAAATTCGATCAATAACGAAGTAACTGGATGGTGTGTTGATGGCGATATTGATAATTTTTGGACTGATATTTACGAAAATTCAATCAATGCAGAATCTTATATAAAAACAACTTTTTTCAATAACATAGAAAACGTTACGAGAATCAATAAAATTAAGGGTTATATTCCGATGGACTGGGATTTGACAGGCGAAGAAGATTTCCAATATCTCGAAAAAAGTGGGCTCATGGCAAGCAAATTTGTTTTTGTTCCGTTTTTGCCCGTGCTAAAAGACAAAACAAATAAAATTTGGGAGTCTCTCCACACTAACGGAGCCGTTTCGATCGCAACGTACAAGAGAAAATAAAATATGGCTTCAATACAAGCCTAAGGTTGAACGCAAATTTAAAAAAGGATATAAAGTATGGCATGGCTAGAAAACTGCATGACGAAAGGAAGTCAGCCGATCATAATTGGTCAAACTCTGATACAACTTCCCGTTAATGAAGATTTCGGGATGGTCGGGGAAATAATTTCGTACGAAGCAGCAACAGGTAAAATTTCGTTCAAAAAAGTTTTTGACAAAGCGGCTACGCCTGAAACATTTTATGCTGTTGCTCGCTACCAAGGAAAAACAGGAATACCACTTGCAACCGAGGTTGTGGCTGGTTCTTACGCGATTTTCAAAAGGGTAGGAGTTGGAAATGTAAGCTTTACGGGCACACAACCAGCATTCCAACTAGATGACGACGAAGCGACAAATAAAGCATCTTTTGTATCTTTTTTTTTTCCGGAGGAGGAAGAGTAGCCCTGTGCCAGGCCCGATCTATCACGAGTTATATAGATTCTATTCATATAGAGTTGGTGATCCTTCAATACAAACTCCGTACGTTGATAGAAAATCTGTAAGTATAGATGGAGTGACAAGATATTACTTTGTATGTTTGGTTTGTGTTGCGCCACTTCTTTACGACGCGAACACTTTCAAAGTCCATAGAAACGCATATTCAAGTGCATACAAGTTAAACTTTTATAGAAATTGGGACTCTGGAAGCGGAACATATAGCGATCTAGTATATACTTACGATAGCCCGAACTCTTTTTATTTTGATGGAACAGACAATATTTATATATATTGGATTCAACCGAGAACAGGAATGCCGAACAAGGGCGATTTAATTGCCTCTGGAACGCATCCATACGACGATCCAATGGAGGCATTTTATATCGAAATCGTAGAAACTCATGACGAGGCAAAGCCATACACTGGAAATGTCGCCTATCCTTCCGATCCGGATGAAGGAGATCAAGTATTTACGGGCCTAGACGAATATGGCTACGAAGATTTGGCAATTCGATTAATTCATCAGAATCAAGACCTTGTAACTTGTGACGTTCCAGCGAGAAGCGAAAAAATTGTATCGTATGGCTCGGAAGTAAAAGGCCCGTATCATTATAGTTTTTGGTATCTTCGAATGGAAAATTTTGGAGCATTGCCAACACTCGCAACAAATTGGACGATCCCGTTTAAAAGTAGAAAAAGCGGATTCTACGGAAGCGTAAAAAAATATCCATGGATAAAATGGGAGTTAAAAACTCTAACCGCTTCCGTAATAAGCACAAGATTTACTTTCACGGCCAGCACAGGGGGCGTTAGCGGTTTTGCCCACGGATTCAACGAAGATTCCGACGCGCACGTTGTTTACACTACTGGACTTGGTGAAATTCCTGGATGGACGGGAATTCTTGCAGAATATTATTGTGAAACCGTAACGGTATCAACACTTTCAACTTATGGATCGTGTTACGTTTTGCGCGATCATACGAATTGGAAAAAATGGGATGGATCGAATTGGATTGATGCATCTAGTGGCGACGCAATCGTAAATCCTTATGTGTCTGATACATATACAGTACACGGAATAAATCGCACTAGAACAAGCAATCAGATAACTATGAGTAGTACATTAACTTAGGAGATTTAAAAATGTCTGACGTAAAAAAGAAAGCAGAAGAGGCGATTTTTTCAGCTGCACAAGTTGCATTGATCGAAACGCAACAAAAAGAGATAGAAATGTACAAAGCGATCATTGCAGATGCAATTAATCCGGTTGAGACAAAGCAAACTTCAATCGAAAATCGTCTTGCTGTCGAGGAAAGCGTGTCAAAAAAAGTCCTCGACGATATAACTCAAGAAAAGCAAAGCATTTCGGAATCGGCAAAGAAACTGGAAGAATTGAGAATTGCATTTGAAACTGCGACCGGAAAAAATTCTAGGGGCATAACTTCGATCTCAAACCAAGTTGTCTCCCTTGAAAATCAAGTAAAGACACTTATGACCCTGTTCAAGAGCGAAGAGGAATACAACAAAATTCGCAAGCTTTTGGACATGCTTAAATAGTTAGAAATCAAATAATTAGGAGTACACAAGATGACAAGTCCTGTTACAAGGAAATTTAGAAAAATGCGGATTTGGAAAGACGAAATCAAAGAAAGTGCAAGCCAAAATACCGATCTAATTTGGTACCTGCTATTTATATTTTTTGGGGCGTTTTCTGTTTTGCTTTTCAGCATTCTTTTGGTTTGGTTTATGGTCTGGATCGGTTGGTTTGATTTGGAGACAATCAAGCCGTCGATTTTAAAAATTGTAACTCTTTTCATAACTTCAGTTGGAACAATTATTTCGGCAATTTTCGGAGTATATTCAAAAACTGGAACTTTTTTGAAAAGCTTGCAAGAGGCTGGAAACAAGCCGAAAGAGGAACTTGATTGCAACGGGCTTTCAATTACGAGTACTTTTTTGAAGGGGTCGCAAGATGTTATTTTCGAGCAATACAACGAAAAAAGAGAAGGAAAAGCCCCAAACTCAAACACTTAAAGAAATGTCAATTTTCCAATTGCTCCACGAAACTTTTAAATACGAGAAAGCTATAAGTACAACGCCACAAGATATATTACAAGAGCTTCTCAAACGAATTGCCCCATCGTATATTTTGCAAGGGTTAGAGTGTATTCGCGGGGAAGGTGCGATTTTAAAGGCTCGCAGCCCGTTCTTGAATCCTGAAACGAAAGAGCAAAAAGAGGTGGCAGTTAAAGTTTTGCGTCCAAGCCTTAATTTGTCTTTGTATCAGAAGATAAGCAAATCAGAAATAAAAAATTCTAACGGGATGCAGCAAAAAGTTTTGGCCGTCCGATCTTTTAAAATGCGTTTCGAAGCTGGAATTGAAGTACAAAAGTATGTACGACAAGAGATTGAACGATCTGGAATAGATTATTTTTCTGTTCCACGGATAAATTATAATTCTGATGTTCCATGTGCTTTTCTTGAAATGGAATGGATCGACGGTGTAAATATTTTGCGCTGGTTGAAAGGCGAAAACGACGTAAAATATTCAATCGAAAAATTTTGCACGCTTCTTGATTGCGTCCAATTTTGCCATGACCTCGGGATAATCCATAGAGACATAAAGGCAGATAATATCATGGTTGGTGGGCGCACTCGTAAGGAGGAAAAGCTTTTCCTACTGGACTGGACTACCGGAAAACCGATTGATGACCCAAACAGAAAATTAACAATGGTCGGAGAGGGCCTTGGAACACCTGGCTACTCTGATTTTAGCCAACTCGAAGGCGGCCAGGCAAAGAATGCGGACGTTAGAAACGATATATACTCTCTTGGCCTTGTTTTATTTGAATTCTGGCATAATCAATTTGTCCCTCGTCTTCAAGACGACGAATATGCCGACCTCGAAAAAAGGCAAGCATATTTGGCGGCGTTAAGTCGAAAGCTTCCAGCGGTTTTAGGAAATATTTTCCAACGGGCAACCTGTTTGGATCGCACAAAAAGATACAAAGATTGCAGAGATTTCAAAAGCGAAATTGTACAAGCAATCGATAGAATCATTTCAAGTGACAAAGGTAAAAGAGTTACAATAGATGAACTAAACGAAGACATGGCTAAATACGAAGATTCTTTTGCTCGCGTCGATACTGAAATTGAAACGATAGTTGACACAAGTACAAGCGTAGAAAATACTTGTGAAAATATAGAATGTGAATTCTGCAAATATAACGGAAGTATTTGCAGTAAATATAATTTATGTAACTCAAAATTACATATAATCTTAGAATTAAAAAAGGAAAAAACAAAATGAGTAATAAAGATAAAATTGTTATATTCTTAATGCTTTGTCTCGCTGTTGTTATTGGATTTTCTGGCTGTTCGTCTGTCGATTCTATAAAAATCGGTGGTAGCTATACCGGCGAGGATGGAACGAAAATTGAGGGTGACGTCGAGGTTGTTCTATCGAAAGCAGAATCAGCTTATACGGGGCTTAGCGTATTGGAACAGGTTGAAAATCCTAACGAAAAATTTGTAGTTCTATCAAAAAAACAGGTCGAAAAAATTGTGGAGAAAATCGAACCTGAGAAAAAAAGTATATTATCAATCAGTCCATTGAAGAAATTAGGTGAATTTATTCACTCTAAATAGTTCTATCTCTTGTGTACCTTATTTTATTTGATTTCCAACCTTGTCAACCTTTGGCAAGGTTGTTTTTTAAGGACGATAGAATGCAAACTCGTTTTAATTTTGGCGGTGGTTCTTCCGAAACGGGAGCGTCAATAAAAACAAAACTAGAAGATTTGGCAAGCCCGAATAAATTGAGCGCGGACGCGATTCAAAACGGCACTACAAACAAAGCGTATACAGCAACCGAACAAATCAAGCTTTCTTTGGTTGCCACGGAAGCCACAAACGACACAGGAGCGACGATAAAAGCAAAGCTAGAAGCAAACACTACTCCAAATAAACTAAGTGCTGACGCAATTCAAGATGGCACGACAAACCACGTTTTTACTGCGACAGATGACACAAAACTTGCAGATTTGCCACCACCTACGAGCCAATCAGGAGCACCATCTTCCACACCTGTAAGGATTGGGGCAATAAACGTTGATACGGCTGCGCCCGCACTGCGAGTTGGAAAAGGAACCTCTTCGAGTGCGGACTGGTTTCTTGCTGGCAGCGGATGGCTTTCTGCCTCGCTTCAAACCACGAACGCAACCGAAACAGAGATACTTTCGCTTGCAGCGACCGCCAACGCAGAAAACCAGTTAAACTTTCGCATAGGATGCGTAAACACAGACTTGTCAAAGCGTTATAGTGCCGTATTTGATGCTTTTTTCACGAGTACCGAGCTAACCGATATTGTGCAAGGAATAGCTGTAAAAAAAGTTCTAGCCGATACCATGGATGTGAATTGCTATGTCGAGTCAGGTAATTTTAAAGTAAAAGTCACTGGTATGGCAGACACAACACTGGATTGGAAGATTTTCTATGCCCCCGTTTTTACCTTTCCTAAAGCTTAGGAGGGCAATATGGCAAAAAATATTTTTAACGAAAATGGAGCCATTGGAACCCATTTAATTTATGGGCTAGAAGCCCTAACATATTCTGGAATGACTGTGACAAGCTCTACAAGTTCAAGCCGTATATATACTTATCTTTATGGTGCAAGCACAGGAAACACGGCGACTTATGAAATAAACGTAACTTCTGGGGTATATAATATTTATCTCTACACTTTACGTGGGACATCTCAAGGAATTGTAACGTTTTTGCTGGACGGTGTAGCAGTAGGAACACAAGATAATTACAAAAGTTCCACGGAATACAACTATATGGGCCAGGTCTTATCAGGAGGTTCACCACTAGCCCTAAGTATAAAAGCAGGTAGGCACACGCTAACAACTTTAACCAACACAAAAAACGCAAGTGCAAGTGGATATAACTGTTGTATTTATATGATTAAGCTGGTAAAAGTAAGCGATGAAAAAACAGGAAAGTTAATTTTAAACGAGGTAAACAAGTCTAGACTTCTCTTTAGCTCGGAATTATTTGGGGCTACTCGTAGCTTTTATCAAAGTTCAAATCATATTTTTTATCAAGTAGTAAGACCACGAAGCACGGAACAAGTAGGTGATTTTCTTTACAGAGATTTTACTATAGGCCCTGGAAACTATATTATAAGGGTTTGCCATAGGGAATATGTAATTATGGGAATTGCTACGATATCAATAGATGGTGTAACTATAGGAACATTAGACGCTTATAAATCTACCGATACATATAACTTAATTTACTCTACAGACCCTATAAAACTCAGTGGTTCTCATGTTATAAAACTAGAAATCACTGGAAAAAATGCCTCTTCATCGGCTTACAGACTTGATATAAACTATATCCAAATCGTTCCTACTGAAGACGCTGCTTCTGTGGTTATATCAAAAAAGTTCCTAAAAAACAAGTTCTCAAACACCCCTACTTTGATACCACTGAATTATGCAGATAGTAATATAAATTTTACTTATTCTTCGGTGTCGAATATTATCTTTTATTACTTTACATATATGGTTCTTGACACAGACGATTATTTAGAGACCAAATTTTCAGGGGGTGGAGGTGTTTATAATATAACATTTTACTATTGGTACCGAGCGGATATAATTGAGTCTTACGATTTTCTCATTGATGGCGTAAAAATAGGCGAGTTTGCTTGTACTGATGCTAAATTCTCGGTTTTAGAAAACGTAAGCTTATCTAAAGGGATACACACATTGAAGTTAGCGTCTAACAGTAATGATAAATACTCTTGTGCCAGTTTAGTTTATTTTGAAAAGGTGTCATAATGGCAAAAACAGTTAAAAGTAAAGAGTTTATAGGGGTAGATGCAAATTGTACCGATGGCAAAGACTTGTCGAAGTGCAGCAAAATATATAATGCGACTTTAGAAGGAGATGGCCAGGAAGAGACATATGAAAATTTGCATATTCCCCACGAAACCGTGGAAAGCGAAATCGACGCGGCTTTGATTTTGGCCGCAAATCCTTTCTAGCGGAGCTTAAGAATATCAGTCCAGAAACATATATTTCCCTTCTTTTTGTTGTAGCCGTGTGGGCTTGCAGCCTGCCCGGCTTTTTTTTGTTGGATATATTTTTCTTGCAATTCCTTGCA
>Ga0265297_10004099_pt1 | contig 24555 bp, 26 predicted proteins | sample Munlanlwell13791_FD_192502 | JGI IMG/M metagenome (GOLD analysis project Ga0265297, IMG submission 192502) | Leachate microbial communities from a municipal landfill in Southern Ontario, Canada - Leachate well 137-91 | ecosystem: Engineered > Solid waste > Landfill > Unclassified | place... | reverse complement strand
GATTTTAGCCAGGCGATAAAAATAAACCCTAAATTTACTCTTGCCTATCTTGGAAGGTGCAAGGTTTACCGTGCGCAAGGGAAAGACGGCTTTGCCGCAATCGATTTTAAAAGAGCGCAAGAAATTGATCAGGAAGGTTTTGCTATATCCCGCTCGTCAGTAAAGGACCCCGCAACCGGCAAGGTTATACATAAATTTAAAGTAGGCTTGGATATTAAGCCCGAAATAAAGACTCCCGAAGGAAAATTATACTCGTTTGGCCGGATCCAGGGTGTGGATTCAAGGCCGGAAGGCGAAATAATAATATTAAAAGATAAAGGAGTGGTAAGTGAAAAAACGCTGGATGATCATTCTATCCTGCCTGCCCTTTATTTCCTCTTGCATAACGACCAGTTTTTCTTTAAAACAGAAAGAGGCAGATGAGGTTAAGACTTTTATCGCCTTTTCTTTAAATGCAGCTAGGGCGCATATTAAAAAAGCCGAAGAGGGGGGAAGGGATTTTCGTGAATCCTCTCCCGAAGTTTATCGCTTTGGATATATGGCAAAGCCGGTAGGGTTAATATTTGATTCACATAGCGGTGATACTATTATCATCGGAGAAAAAACTAAAACTCCAAAACTCTTTCTGGATGATTTCATTTGCGCCCTGCGGTCTTTGTATCTTTATGGCGCATATCCCCAATTGACGATTGACCCTAGCGGTAATACGCCTGAGTCTAAATGGCATCAGGTAAAAATGACTAAGGCAATTGAGAGTACTCGTTTTGGCCGGGTTTTATTTGAGGGAGATTATCTTTTAAAAAAAATAAGCCTGAATTTAGTAAAAATAAAACCCCCTAAATTTAAAACATACTATCATCTTTTTGTGGAGGAACGGCAGGAAGACACGGTATATTCACGTTTTTGGTTTAAGCCTTCAGGAGTAGATGTTTTAGTATCTAAGAATATTGTGTTTATAAATAAATTTCCGGTGCAGGTTTTTTCTGAGACGCTCTATCCAAAACACCTTAAAGATAAGGCGGCTATAGAATTTAGCCAAGCCTTTAGTCGGAGGTTTGATGAATTCGCAAAATATTGCCCTGTCTTAGAAGACTTAGAGAATTTATTGCGATGGGTTTGTATTACCGGTTCTGTTTCTCATATGGAGAATGCGCCGGATTTTAAATTTTGGCTTTCAGATTACCGGATCAAAAAAGCGGAAATTCCCGAGAGGGTCAAGGGGCTGAATAATATTTATGGAGATTTGGATTCTGTTTTAAGAGTTTCCGGGGGCGTAGACAGCACATTTTTAAATCTCCGCTTAAAGGCTAAGGACGTTGCTGCGCCAGATGATCTGGTTAATTTAGTAGTTAATTCGCGTCCTTCTTATGGTACTTTGACCTGGGAGTTTTCTTTTAAAGAACCCGATTCTTTTATGGGTTGGTATACGAAGGCAACAGTTATGCATGATTTAGGTAGGTATAAAGAAGCGCTCACTTATTATGATGAGGCGCTAAAATTAGACCCACAGGATTTTACGGCGTGGTATAATAAAGGAGAAGTTTTAGAATATCTAAACAGGGCCGAAGAAGCTGCCAAAGCATACGAAATGTTTATAAAGCTAGCGCCTGTTGATGACGCCGATATCAAGAGGGCTAAGGATAAAATTTTAAGGAGGTAATTATGGCTTTGTTTGATATGCAAGATTTCAAAAGTTTTTTGAAATATTGTTTTTGGGGCATGATTATATGGTCTCTATTCGGCATAGTTTTACTGGCCCTATTAACAAATTCTATTTCTATTGAAGGAGGCGTGGCTGCAAAACATTTTAAATTTCTCCAAAGTGCGCTTCTGGTCAATATTTTGGCAGGAATTATATTAGGCGCATTGGTGTATATAAGCATGGTGATCAGTGGTTTTACCAAGCTGGCATTTCTTATTTTTCTCCTGCCATTATCTATGGGCGCTCTCGTAGGTTTTATAGAGGTCCATCATATTTATCCATCTCTGGCACATCGTTTAGGCATTGTTATGAATATCCCTTTTTACAATGATATATTGGGAATAATATGCGGGATGATGTCCATACCTGTCATTATTAAGTACGCGAGAAGATTTCATAATTATTATGGTTAGGGCCAAATGTGTATCCTAATCCTTTCTGCTTGACTAAATGCATGCCGTAGTCTAAAATAACTTCACAAACAATAACGCGCGGGTGGTGAAATGGCAGACACGCAAGCATGAGGGGCTTGTGCCGTAAGGCTTGGGGGTTCAACTCCCCCCTCGCGCACCATAAATAAAAATGAATAGAATACCATATATTATTTTAATAATTTTGAGTCTTTTTTTCTCCGGATGCTCGATTCCTACTGCATCGAATTACCCGTATTTGAGTGCCTATACCAGAGAAGAGAAAATGGTCAAGGGCGGATTTGGTAAAAAGAAAGAAGTGCGGGTCGAAGATTTCCGTGAGATTGAAATGTATGATGAGGATATCATCGCCCTTAAAGAAGAAGTCGAAGCATATATCTCTTCTCATCCGGCGATAGATGAGGTAATAAAAAATAATCTGCGGCAACTTAAGGTTGTTGACGGCATGACGCAGGAAGAAACAAGGCTTTTATTGTCCGATCCGGATAAAATTGAAAAAATAGGCAGCCGTACTAAATATGGCGCATCAGAACGCTGGATTTATAAGACAATCAGATGGAGGGCGTTTACGGTATTTATTTTCCCGGTATGTTTTGTGCGCGAAGCGTATTATCTGTATTTCAAGGATGATATCTTGGTGGGGATAGATAAACGTTCTCTTAAACAGATGCTTAAGCAAACCGACGCTGCCGGCGTTGGGCCAGAAACTAAAGCGCAATAAGTTCCCGCCTTTAAATTTTTTATTTTCGGTCTGCTACCCGTTTATCCTTCAGGTAATTACTTCTCTCCAAATGTTTCGCCTGTGTTTTTAATTCCGCGCCGATCTCGCCTACCTGGGCAACGTGTTCTATAACCCTGGATTCATTAGTAACTACGCCGATGGATACGGAGAGAAGCGGTATCTTCTGGACGGTCCCTTTGCGGTCTTTGGCGGTAATATAGCCGTTTTTTCTGTCTGTATCATTATAGAATGAAGGTACGGTGCTTTCGAAATCCATGATTATTTTTTGGCAGATATTATCCGCCATATTAGGCGTGGTAACGACGACGTAATCGTCCCCGCCGATATGCCCGATAAAATCTTCGGTATTCCCGTATTGTTGTGTCGCGCGGATTAAGATACGCGCGGTTTCTTTTATGACTTCATCCCCATGTTCGAAGCCGTAGGTGTCGTTATAAGCCTTAAACTTATCCAGGTCTACGTAGCAGACAGCGAATAGCGCTTTAGTTTCCAGGCGGCGCGAAAGCTCGTTTAATATAGAGACATTTCCGGGAAGGCGTGTTAGCGGATTTGCTTCGAGGTCTCTTTGCGTGCGCCTTAAAATCATGCGGATGCGCGCCATTAATTCTTTCGGCTCGAAAGGTTTTACTATGTAATCATCCGCGCCAGCGTCGATCCCGCCTACTTTGTCGCTGATCTCTCCCCGTCCGGTAACCATGATTATGGGCAAGTGGCGCAAAAGGAGGTCTTTTTTTATTTTCAGGCACACCTGCCGTCCGTCCACCTTAGGCATTTTGTAATCCAAGAGCACCAGGTCCAGCGGCTTTGATGTAATAATCTTTATCGCTTCCTCGCCGTCCTTGGCTTCGATGACTTCATAGTTTTCTTCCGAAAGGGTTAATTTTAAAACGTCCCTGATATCAGGATCGTCGTCAGCAACCAGTATTTTTATTGACATAGTTAATTCTCCTGCGGTAATACAAAACTGAATGTTGAGCCAGCGCCTATTTTGCTTGTTACCCAGATTTTTCCTTTATGCGCCTCGATTATATTTTTTACTAAAGCCAATCCCAACCCCGTGCCTTTTACCTCTTCGTTGATTGCGTTTTCTACGCGATAGAATTCTTCGAATATCGACTCTCTTGCTTCTTCGGGTATGCCGCATCCTGTATCGCTGGTGTCTACCTCTATATTCTTGCCTGCTTTACGCACCGAGATGCTGATTTTGCCCTTTGGCGGAGTGAACTTTATGGCGTTGCCGATAATATTGATAAATACGCGTTTTATCTGTCCGGCGTCCACAGAAACATTTGCCTCTTCAGGCATATCGACCGATAATTCTATCTGTCTTTCTTTTAGCTGTTCGGACAATAATTCTACGGCCCCGTTGATAATTTCTTTGAGGTTATGGGATTCCCGTTTCATTATTACCCTACCCGACTGGATACGTGATATATCCAGGAGGTCATTGACCAGTTGCGCGAGCTCGTCGCTGTGCCGGTTTATCTTTTCAAGGCGCAGCTTTACCTCGCTGGGTAAAGCGCCGAGCTTTTCGGCAAGCAGGATGGAGGCGTAGCCTTTGATAGAGGTAAGGGGAGTCCTTAATTCATGGGAAACGCTCGATACAAAGTCGGTCTTGCGCTTGCTTATTTTTCTTACCTCATCTAAGGCAAGGGTTAACTCGTGTGTCCTCTGCTCGACCCTGTTCTCCAGTTCCTGATGCGCCTGCCAGGTGTTTTCGAATAGGCGGGCGTTATCCAGTGCCTGGCCTAATTGGTTGGAAAGTATGGTGATCAGTTCTTCGTCTCCCTCGGTAACCAGGGTATCTATTTTCTCCGTCCCCACGAATAAAAAGCCCTTGTTGCCTTCCTTGGGCACGAGGGGAGAGATGATAAAAGAATTGGTTTTATAGGTGCGGTTAATTTTGTTTTTCAGGCTCATATCCGAGGAAGTAGAAGACGAAGATATGGTTTTTTGCGTTTTTATTAAATCCAAGTACATATTTTTATTTGCATTGACGGAAGATTTTATTTCTTCGCTTTCATCTTGCGTATAGCCGATGTTTATATAAAGCTGGAAACCCTGGATTTGCGTGTTCCATAAGAAACCACAGGCTTTTTCGAATCCCAGGTCTTCCATATAACTGGGGTCGATCATGTTAAAGATTTGTTTTTCTTCTAGGGTCGTGCTTATGGCGCGGGAAAGCCTTTGCAGGGAATAGAGGCCGGTTATTTTTTTATCCAGTTCCTCCTGGGTCTTATTTAATTCCATATCCGTGCGCACGATAAGCTTGGCCTGTTCGTCCATTTCGTCCAATGAATTCTTTAAATTATCTACTGCTGATTGCATCTGTTTTATTTTTTCCATCTTGGCAAGAAGCAAAAATGCCAGCACGATCAGAATTATAATACTGGTAATCCCTATTATACTTATCATCTAGACCTATCCTCCCACAATCAATATAGTGAAGGTCTGATTGTGAAAATATGCTTTACCTAGATAGTTAATTGCCCTGAGGGGCGCTTGTTCGCCGTATGTATATAGTCCGATTATGGCCGTATCCTTACCCAGCGCCTGTTTTATGATCTCTAGTTCTTTATGGGCATCTCTACCTAATAGTATATATCGTGAAACGGAGTCAAATACAAGTGCAAATTTCACCGGCTGGCCGAATAATCCTTTTTTAGCCTCTTCTAATGCCTGATATGTTGCGCTGAGGCAGGTTTCTTTTGTGCCGATCATTAATCGGATCACGCTTTTTTCAGGGACATTGCCCTGGAAAACTATAGAGCCGTCTTCTTCTATGGAAGAGACGTTGCGTAAAAGGAATTCTTGCTCTCCGCTAAGCTTGATGCCTATGGGATAAAAAATAGAAATACGCTTTAATTCCTTTTTGAGTGCGGCCCTGTCCAAAGCCAAGTAATCCTCATATATTTTTACTGCGGGGGTATTATCTATTTCATTTACAATATTACCGCTGGATTTAGTGACCAGGCGGGGTTTGCCCAGCGATTTCCATCCGTGTTTTGTGCCGAGGCCGAAACTTAACCTGCTGCCCCAGAGTATACCGCAGGCAGCGTTATTAAAGACCTCTTGATTGAAATACACATAAGTTTTTTTAAAGGCGAGGTTGTCCGACGCTGAAGCGCCGACTAAAGGGAAACTTATCCCTAATTTTTCTTGCAGCCCGGAGATAAGGTCAGAGCATTTTTCTATCATGCCGTCGGAAAAAATCACGCTTAAATGCCGCGACATGTTTTTCAATCCATACAATAATTTATCCCCCAATTCTTCTCCGGCAGAAAGCGCGAATTTTTCGTGTATGTCTTTAACGCAGGCAGTATTAAAATAGAGTCCGTCAGAGTCGGGGAAGCATAAGAGCATAATTATTACGCCGTGTTTGAATATACCGCGGTTAGAAATGATTGCTGCGCCGCTGCAACCTACGATAGGGGGGTCGCCTGCATAATTACTGATGTATTTTAATAGAGTAGGGGATGCGAGCTCTACGGAGCTGAATACAATCGCTAGGTTGATTTTTGTGCCGTGCAGGTTTAACCGAGCTTGTGAAGTCGCTTCTTTTGCTGCTAAGAAAGGATCTTTTTGTGTGCTTAAACCTATGCCTATTTGTATCGCCATTCTTCACAATATACACCAATTATCCGGAAATTCAATATGAAAATTATTGACTAAAAAGCATTATATAGTAGAATGTTTGCTAATGATCATGGCCCCATCGTCTAGCCTGGTCTAGGACGTCAGGTTCTCAGCCTGTAAACACCGGTTCAAATCCGGTTGGGGCTAATACTTATTGGTAATCGGTTCCTATGGAACAAGTTGTAAGCCAAATATTATTTGCTGAAGAGCGAAGTAGGACAGTCGGCGCTATTTAAAAAATTTCCCTTGCAATTTTGTCGACTTTGTGATAAAAAAATACAAGGAGGTTTAATGCGCGAACATTTAGGATTTTTAAAGGCTTCCAGTGCAGTAGTGAAAGTTGCTGCCTGGATTTTTTTATTTTTTGGTGTGTTGGGCGGGATAGCCATGATTTTGGGGATATCGCCTTCTAACCTGGGTATCTTTCCGGATAATCCGCGCTTAGACGGGTTTATAGTTTTAACACTTAATGCATTTCTTTTCTTTTTTCTTTTTCTTATCGCTAAAGTCGCGGATTTATTGATCTTGGTTATAAATGAAATCAAAAAAGAATAAAAAAGGAGAAATAATAAATGAAATATTATAAAGTTAGTTTGTTTTTATTCAGTTGTTTTTTATTTTTGATATTATCAGGCTGCGACAAGCTCGGGTTCGCCCCTAAGTCTAAAGCAGTCGCACCGGAAGCAACTCAGGCCACAGTAGTCAGGGGTACAGTTATTGCCAAGGTAAATAATTTTCCCATAACATTGGAAGATTTGAATCAGGAGATAGAGGCCTATAATTCCGTCGTGCCTGCGGATAAACCGGAAAGCAAGATCACTACCCGTCAGCAGAAGATAGATTATTTAAAGAACGAGCTCATCCGCCGGATCCTTCTCTATCAGGCAGCTTTAATAAAAGGCCTGGATAGGAAAGAGGAGGTAATTAAAGCCCTGGATAAGACCAAGCAGGATCTCTTGGTAATGGAATTAGTGCGCCAGGAGGCAGAAAAGATAGACGTGAGTTCCGCAGAGATAGAGGATTATTATAATACTTATAAAGAGCAACTTAAAGAGCCCGAAGAGAGGCAGCTTAAGGAAATAGTAGTTTCTACGGAGGCAGAAGCAAAAGATATACTGATCCAGCTTCTCCAGGGAGTAGACTTTGCTACTTTAGCTAAAGAGCGCTCTAAATCTTCCAGCGCCTCAAATGGCGGAGATTTGGGTTTTGTCTCCAAAGGCAAAAAATCTACGCAGTTTGATAATGTGGCTTTTTCGGATACCCTGGATGTAGGTAAAATCAGCAGTATCTTTAAGAGTCCCGACGGCTATTGCGTTCTGAAACTGGAAGGTAAGCGTGGAGGCAAGCAAAAATCGCTTTCTGAAATGTGGGATGATATTAAGCGCGGGCTCACCTTTTTAAAACAGCAGCAGAAGATCGAAAGCCTGATTGGCAATCTTTCTAAAGACGCTAAACTTGAGGTTTATGAAGGAGAGATAAAATAGATGCAGAAACAATGGATTATCTTAATAATCGGAGTCGTTTTAGCCTTAGCCGCCGTGTTCATGACTACGATATATATCGATCAGCAACGCAAGGCTGACCAGGCGCGGATGCAGCAAAAATGGGAGAAGATGCAGGCGAGCCAGACCGCAGTCCTGGTGGCTAAAAAAGATATGCCAAAAGGCACGCCGGTTGATGAGAGCATGTTTGAAACAGAGATTGTTATCAGCAAATACGTGCAACCGCAGGCAGTGACTTCTATGGATAGGATTGCAGGGATGGTAACCATCGCCCCTGTCTCTAAAGGCGAGCAGATTACCTTAACTAAACTCTCCAATGTTAGAACCGCAGGGGTCTTGTCTGAGGTTACTCCCGTCGGAAAAAGAGCAATTACGATATCTATAGATAATATTTCTGCATTGGCAGGTATGATTAAAGCAGGAGATTATGTAGATGTGATAGCTATGATCCCGGTGCCCTTCACAACTGCCGAAGGAAAACAGGCTGTCCAGCCTATGACAACTCCTTTGTTTCAGAATGTTTTAGTTTTAGCAGTCGGCCAAGAGACCAGCGCTACGCCGAAGGTTGCCTCCCGTTATAAGACAGAAGAGAAAAAAGAGGTTTCTTCTCCGCTGATTACTTTAGCTTTAGGCCCGCAAGAAGCAAGCCTGATTGCTTTTGTCCAAGAACAAGGTAAGATTCGTTTGACCTTACGTTCACCGGCGGATTCCAAGATAGAGCAACTTCAGCCGGCAAACTGGGATACGCTCTTTCAGTATTTAGCACCTAAAATATCCGGAAAATCAGAGGCAGAAGAGCAACCCAAGGCAGTAGGATATGTTGATGTCTACCGTGGATTGAATAAAGAAAAAGTCCCTTTGTATAAATAAGAAAGATTGAATATGAAAAAAATTCTTCTTGCAAGTTTTTTGATCGTCGCTGGTTTAATTATTTCCCCGTATATAAATTATGCTTCGGATGAGATGGATGTAACAATGCCAGGAGAGGAGCTTAAATTATATCTGGGGCAGGTGAAATTTATCCCTGTAAGCGATCCTACCCGGATTGTGATCGGTAATCCTAGCATCGCCGACGTTACCAATATAACTAAAAGCGAGATAATCCTCACGCCGAAGGCCATAGGTTCAACTACTTTTGCTTTTCAGGACAGTTCTGGCGAGCACTCTTTTCAAGTAAGGGTATGCCCCGAAGATATGGCCGAGACTAAGCGGCGCATTGATAATTTATTAATGAAGCTTAATCTTCCTGAAGTATTTTCCCGGGGAGAAGATGAAGAAGGCAAGGTCCTTCTTTTAGGCAGGGTAGAATTGCCGCAAGATAAAGATAAGATTACGCTTGCGCTGGGCCCTTTAAAAGATAAGACTACCGATCTTATTATCGTAAAGGAAGAAGATACGATCATTGAGATAGCGGTAGAGGTTATGGAATTGGATAAAGGCGCAACTAACACTCTGGGATTTACCTGGCCAGGCTCTTTTACTCTCTCCACAGATCAAGTCGCAGGTGGCGCTTATACCGGGATACCTATTACTAGATGGGGAAGTTTATTTACTCATATGCAATATAGCCGTTCAGTCTTTGAATTTAAACTGGATGCCCTTATACAGGAAGGTAAAGCAAAGATTCTTTCCCGGCCCAGGCTTGCCTGTCAGAGCGGCAAAGAAGCAGAACTATTAGTCGGCGGAGAAAAGCCTATTTTTACCACCACAGTCGCCGCTACCACCGGAGCCTCGGGTACCCAAGTAGAATATAAGGATTATGGGATAAAGTTAAAGATCAAACCCACATTAACCGACGAGAATCGGATTAAAGTCGCTTTAAATATAGAAGTAAGCGAATTGGAAAGCACCACTCCTGAAACCATTGGTTCTAGCACTGCTCCTACTGCCAAGGCCTATCCTTTAACCCGGCGCACTGCTTCTACAGAGGTACTGCTTAATGATGAGCAGGTCTTAGCCATAGGCGGCCTCGTCAAGCAGAAGACTTCGGAACAATTACGTAAGCTGCCCTGGTTTGCGGACATACCGTTACTTGGTTTTGCCTTCAGGCAAAGGACTACTACAAAAGGTAGCGGTTATAATGCAATGGGCGATACGGAATTATTCATTACTCTTACTCCTAAGATAGTTAACGTTAAAAAAGAGATGCCCAAAAAGGACGAAGGAGAAATAGAAGCAAACCCTAGCCCTGCTCCTGCCGCCGTAAATATGTCGGATGCTATGCAGGAATACACTTCTCTTATCCAGAACCGCATATTAGAGCAGATGATTTATCCCGTCGCTGCCAGAGACGCTGGCTTCCAGGGGACAGTAAAATTAGCTTTGCATATTTCTAATCAAGGGGAGCTTCTGGACGCCCTGGTTAGGAGCTCTTCGGGACATAAAGTACTCGACGATGATGCTATTGAAGTAGCCAAAGACATTAGTGATTATCCACCATTTCCTGCCTCTTCAAACCTGAAAGAACTTTGGGTAGAGATACCCATAGTCTACCAATTGAATTAGAAAATGTCGAAAAAAATCGTCATCTTTAGCACAAAAGGCGGAGTAGGGAAAACTTTAATTGCTGCAAATCTGGCGGTCAGCCTGGCGTATTACCAGAGCAAACGCGTATGCCTGGTGGATTTAGAGACACAGGCAGTAGGGGATATGGCCAGAATGCTAGACCTTAAGCCGCAAAAGGCAATAGTAGATTTAATGCAGCTAATTAAGAAGCAGCCTCAGGGCATCAAAAAAGAAGATTTTGTAGTGAAAAGCCCTACTGCGAAAGTCGATTTTTTACCAGGTATTCTCAGGCCTCAGCAGGTCTCGCATCTTGAACCAAGCAAGATTAAAGACGTTGTTGCCTTTCTGGATAAAGATTATGATTATATAGTTATAGATGCGGGTAAGAGTTTTAGCGAGGTTTTTGTCGCTACCTTGAATCAAGCGAATCTTATTCTCTTAGTGGTCACCCCGGACGTCCTTTCTATATATCAGACGAAATGGGCATTAGATACATTGCAGTTTTTACATATACCTTTAGCGATGGTTAGGGTGGTCTTAAACAGGGCGGAATCCGTATCGGCTATTAGTTGGCAGGAAGTAAGAGTTAATTTACCTGTTGAGATTATTGCCCAGATACCGTCGGAAGGAAAGGTAGTTGGCCTGGCAGTAAATCGTGGAGTGCCGGTGGTTATTGATAGTCCTAAATCACGGTTTGCGCAGGCAATACAGAAATTCAGCCAGGATTTAGTTATTGCCCAGAATTTGTTTATTGAACATGCAGAAATAGACGAGTTAAAACTGAAAGAAGTAACGACGGAGAAAACGGGGGAGTTCTGGCAGAAGCAGGGCCTAGTCGAGAATATGGCAGAGCCGGCACACATCGAAGATGGAGATGAGATATTGCTCTTGAAGCGGCGTATTCATAACCGGCTCATTGACGAATTAAACTTAAAACGATTGGATTTGAAGATATTCAGCGATCTAAAAAAGACTAAGGAGTTAAGGGATAAGGCTGAAATAATGGTAGCGAATTTTTTGACTGAAGAGGCTGGGACTTTTATTACCTCTCCTGACGTGCGTAAGAAATTAGTGAAAGAGATTCTCGATGAGGCATTGGGGTTGGGGGCGCTAGAGGATTTATTAGCGGATCCCGGTATAACCGACATCATGGTGAATAATAAAGATGAAGTGTACATTGAGAGGAGCGGTAAAATTGAGCTGACCAGCAAGAAATTTATTTCTAACGACCAGGTAAGGACTATCATTGAACGCATAATCGCGCCTATCGGTAGGCGTATTGATGAATCTGTACCGATGGTGGATGCTCGCCTTGCCGACGGCTCGCGTGTAAATGCCATAATCCCGCCTCTCTCTTTAACCGGGCCCACTCTTACAATAAGAAAATTCAGGAAAGAAAGATATAAGATTCAGGATTTAATCGACATGAATAGCTTAAACCCGGCAATGGCAGAGTTTATCAGGGCATGCGTAGTCTTAAGAAAAAATATGATTGTTTCGGGTGGTACCGGCAGCGGGAAAACCACTGTTTTGAATATTCTTTCGGAATTTATCCCGGAGAATGAGCGCATTGTCACTATTGAAGACGCGGCAGAATTAAAGCTTCATCAGGAACACTGGGTGAGGCTTGAATCCAGGCCACCAAATATCGAAGGAAAGGGTGCTGTTACCATCAGAGACATATTTAGGAATACGCTGAGGATGCGGCCGGACAGGATTATAATCGGCGAGTGCCGCGGTATAGAAAGCTTAGATATGTTGCAGGCAATGAATACCGGCCATGATGGTTCCATGACTACAGTGCATGCTAATTCTACACGTGATGTCTTTTCAAGATTAGATTCGATGATTTTAATGTCTGGCGTGGAATTGCCGATACGTGCAATCCGCGAGATGATCGCCTCTGCCCTAGATATGGTTGTCCATACTGCCAGGTTATCAGACGGTACCCGTAAAGTTCTGCAGGTCACAGAAGTCGCCGGTATGCAAGACGAATTGCATATTAACCTGCGCGATGTTTTTATTTTTAAACAGACCGGCATAGATAGTCAGGGCAATGTCCTGGGAGATTTTCAGCCTACCGGCTATGTACCTTCATTCGTCGAGGATATAAAAATGAGAGGCATAACCCTTCCCGAGGGTATCTTTAACTCTCCTTAAAGTAAAATCGCATGAGAATAATCAATAAAACTAATGGTCTTGTTTTAGCCGAAGATATCGTTATTGCTAAAACCCCTTTTAAAAGAATGCTCGGCCTTTTAATGAGAAGAGAATTTCACAGGGGCCAGGCCCTCATATTAAAACCCTGTAATTCAATACATACCTTTTTTATGGGGTTTCCTATTGATGTTTTATTTATTGATAAAAATAACAGGATAGTAAAAACCTTACCTAATTTAAAATCTTTCCGGCTTAGCGGCATATACTTTAATGCCATTCTCGCCATAGAATTGCCAACTGGTACAATTCTTTCTACTTCTACTCAAGAAGGCGACACTCTACTATTCGACTAAACCTCATAGAAATGTCCAGACTGGATTTTTATTGACAAAATTTGCCTTTAGTGTTATACTAAATTTAGGCATAATAATGTCCAAACTGGAGAATAAATGGGTGTAAAATATAAATTACAGCCGGAAATAGGGGATTTTGTTTTAGAAAGAAAAAAAGCAGAACCTAACATAAGCTGCCGGCAGCTGGCAACTTTAGTTTTGGACAAATTCAAGATTGAAATTTCTAAATCTAGTGTTAACTCTATTATAAAAAATGCCGGTTTAAGTATGCCGGTTGGCAGGAGGCAAAAGAAGAAGAGGCGTAGATTAGGGCCAGTAAATCTTGCTTTAGAAATTAAACCAGGTAGCCCTTTGGCAATAGTTTCTGAAGAACCAACTGAAATCCCCGTACAAGAATCTGTTTTACCCCCCATAGAAAAAGAAGCCCCAAAAGAACCTATTATACTTCCCGAAGAACCGCCAGAGGAGTCTCCAGCACCTCCAGTAGTAGAAATACCAGAACCTCCTGAAACGCCAGTAGAAGAACCAGCTCCAGTAGAGGAATCAGCTAAGGAAATTACGGAGACTCCTGTCGTCGAGCCGCCTGTAGAGAAACCCCCGGAGGAAAATATAGTTCCTCCCGTCGAGGAACCGAAAAAAGAGAAGCCCGTGGAAGAGTCCATAGAGCTTCTTTTGGCTGGTGGATTTCCTCAGAAAACTGTTGAACCTAATCCCGAAACTAAAGAGCCTCCTGAAACGCCACCAGAGGAACCTCCGTCACCTCCAGTAGAAGAAAAATCAGAGCCTCCTGTTGTCGAGAAGCCCCCAGAAGAGCCTGTAATAGCTCCTGTGGAGAAATCTGTGGAAAAGCCTATGGAAGTACCGTCTGTTGAAATTTACGCCGAATTACCCTCAGAGCAGCCCTGCACAGGCGCAATATTACTTAAAGCCGCTGATTGTTTAATAGGAGGCAGTAATTTTATTGCCGAATTGATAAAAGCTAGATTGATTCGAAGGGGAGACGAAGCTCTGCCTCTCACAGAGAGCCTTATCTATTTACCCTTATTCGAGGAAGAAATAGAAAAGAAAGAGATCCAAGAATTATGGGCGCTTATAGAAAGAAAAATTCCTGTAGATAGTATATTGCGCTATCTTAATGATTTACAAGTAGTTAACACTTTATTGCCGGAGATCTCCGACGTTATTTTTAGGGCTTGTCAAGATGTACGCTGTGTTAAAGTCGTCTTGTCAGATGAGACTACTTTTTATTTAGATGGGCAAATGTATACGGTCTGGTCATCGCCGCATATCCCCTATGATTTTTCCACAAGTACTCTTCAAATAAAGAGTTACATTAATAAATATTTTGGCAAGAATGCGCCTTTTATTCTTTCTATGGCGCCGGGTTATGATGCTCCTAATCGGGAATTCTTTGATTTTATGTCCAGTCTGGAATCTATAGAGAATCATGTTGAGCAACTGGTTCTTTATGGCAACAAATTTGAAGAAATAGAGACAATTCTTACTCCCAAAAATCAGAAGCATTTCTTTATTTTTGGATTATGGCCTTGGCAGTTTACAGGCTACCGTAAAGTAAAAACAGTGGGCGAGTTCAGAAGATTTACTTTCGAGGCCCTAAAGGAAGATTATTATCTCGCCGATATAGAGATTGAATTATTGCAACCTAGTACGCAACAATTAGTTACGTTAAGAGGATGTACTTTTAAGAAGGCCCTTAATGAAAAAGTTAGATTGATTATCCTGAGTAATTTTAGCGTCGAGCAGGCCAGCGCCGAAGAGTTGGCAAATATTTACCTTAACCACTGGCCTAATCTGGAGGAAACTTTTCAGGACTTCAGCCGTAAGATCGAGCTTTTCACTTATACCGCTGCCTCACAGCGTTTCTTCTCGACGGAGAATCTTGTTTTAAGCGAAGACGCCAGCCAAGATATAAAGAAATTTTTTGATTATTACCTAAAAGTTCTAGATTTATATGTTAAATGCCACTTTTTACCTTCTGGATACGAAGAGAAGGATTTTGCGACGATAAAAGAGAGCTTTTATAATTTAAAAGGCCAGCTCAAGAAAGAAGATGGCCGGGTCAAGGTGACTTTTAAGCCGCCTCAGGGGTATCCGTACTTAAAGGACTTAGAGTACCTTTGCCGCCGGATAAATGAAAGAGAGGTCATCTTCTCGGATGGGAAGAGGCTCTGGGTTTCGGTTTAGGAAACGCTTTCTTAAAGTAAGGGCACTGTGATTGACACTATATTGTACAAATGGTATATTTTATCTGGAGGTTTTTAGAATGCGTATGGCCGCTACCCGCGCACAGAGTATCGTAGAATATACGCTTATTTTTATTGCTTTTACTCTTGCCGTTGGTATTTTTATTGTCAAGACCCAACAGGGCTTTGAGGCGCATTTTCAGGATGCAGTAACACATATATTAAAATGAAAATAAAAGCGCAGTCAATGATCGAATACACAGTTTTAATTGCGGCGATAGCCGCGGCATTTATTGCCATGCATCAATATATTTATCGCTCGATGAATGCGCGCTTAAAACAGGTGCAGGATGAAGTTTATGAAACACCTGTTCCAGGGGTGGATATACCTAGCGTCCCTAAAGGTCAATAAATCCCGGCCCCGTGTGCAGGGCAGGATAAAGGAGGTGTTAAGATGTTAAGGGTTAAAAAAGGTCAGAGTACGTTGGAATATGTAATTGTCTTTACTGCTATCGTCGCTGGAATAATTATTTTTGCCAATACCGTGATGAAGAATAAGGTACAAGGTTCCTTAGAGGATGTAGCAGGCAAGATGGAAAACAAAGTAAAGAGCATAGATTTTGGTACCAAATAAGAATACCTTCAAGGAGGTGAAAAGATGTTGTCTAAGCTTTATAGCCACAGAGGACAAAATACAGCTGAGTATGCCATTGTTATTGCCCTTATAATCGGTGCGGTTGTTGCCATGCAGGTTTACGTCAAAAGAGGTTTGCAGGGAAGAATGAAAGATGCTACTGACTATGTCGCCACTGAGACTAGCCAGATCGGCGCCACAAAACAGTATGAACCTTATTATGCCGAGCAGGAGATGACTGCAGCGCAAAAGACTACTTCCACCGCAGAGATTTTAGAGGGTAACGAACAACAGAAAAAATCAGAGCAGACAAGTGAACGCACAGGTTATCAGCAATACAAAGATACATCTGGCCAAGATTAATAAAATTTAGGGGGGTGAAAAGATGCGGCTAAGATTGAATAAAAAAGCGCAGAGCACTCTTGAGTACGCTCTTTTGATAGGCGTAATCGTCGCTGGATTAATTGCGATGCAGTTGTATCTCAAGCGCGGATACCAAGGTAAACTGCGTGAATCTTCGGATCAGATTGGCGAGCAGTACTCTCCGAGCTACACAACCGGTAAGACTTCCATTACAAAAGAGAGCACTACAAAAGAGACGGTGCAAGATAAAGTAACGCGCACAGAATTCGTTGAGCCGGAGAAAGTGCAGCAAAACACCGAAGAACATACAGAGCAATTAGGCAAAGAGAATTTTTAATGAAACGCGGCCAGAGCATTTTGGAATACGCTGTTTTGATTGCCGTCATTGCGTCCGGACTCATTTTTATGCAGCTATATATGAAACGCGGTTTGCAGGGCGCATTGCGGGGCCAGAGTGAATCCATAGGGGAACAATACCGTCCCGGCCATACTGTTTCTACGCAAGAGAAAGAGGCCACTGTTAACACTACGGAAACAAGCGGTCTAGGTTTAAGTAGGACGGATAGGCAAGAAGTTACCAAGCAGAAGTCAGAACAGAAGGTAGCGAAATGAAAAGAGGACAGAGCCTTTGGGAATACGCCATGGTGATAGTGCTTGTGTCCTTGGCTTTTATTGCAATGAGCACTTATTTCAAGCGGGGTGTGCAGGGGCGCTTAAAAGATTTGTCGGATAGCCAAATTGCACCTGTGCAATACCTCTCCGGACAGACAAAATCAGACACGACTACTTCTACTAAAGCCAAGCAGGAAATACAAACTAATGCAAAGACCAGGACGACAACTGCTGAAGAAGAAACTACGCGTACTTCTACGGAACACAGCACAAGTGAGGGCTGGGAGGATTTATTGCCCAAATGATAAAAATAAGAGTTAACAATATAGCGCAGGCAACTACAGAGCTAGCGATATTCGGCTCATTAATTTTAGTCTGTTTTGCAATTTTAATTTCCTACGGCCAGAGTATGCAAGAGCAGCAGATCTTGCAGCAGCAGGCCTTTAGAAAAGCGCTCAAAAAAGCTTATAATGAGAATGCCTTTGTAAGCTATAATATCACTAAGAATCCGCGCACGGTGAATATCTTCGGAAATTATGGCGAAGGTGGCCGTGGCAGCGTCGGGGCAGGAGCTTCGGTAAACTGGTGTTTAGGCGAGTCGGCAGATAAAAGTTATTATCAGATAAACGAAGACGAAGTAGCAGTTGACGGTAATATTTGGGATGTGGAGACTCAAGCCGCAACTGCTTATAAAGGGCAGGAGACAAGGACAGAAGATGAAGTTGGTATCGCCAGCACAAAGAAAGCCAGTTTAACTGATACTATTACTACGCGCCTGAAAGTAGAAGGCGGCTCAGATGTAGTGATTACGCAAGGATTGGATTCTGATGGCCGTTATCGGCAGTCTGCGGCTGGGACCGAAGTTAATAAGGAGCAAGCATGGACGACTCCGCACGCAGAATAAAAGATACTGATGCGCAAGTAACTGTGGAGTTAGCATTAGTCTTTGTCGCTTTAATTCTTTTACTCTTTGGGATTTTGAAATTCTGGATTAATTTTAATGAAAACCTCGTCCAGAGACAACCACCATATAATGCCAGTCGTGTTACTGCTGGAAGTTCAGATCCGGGTCAATGGCCGGTTTCTACTCAGCAACCCTTGACTGAAAGTTCAGTGTTCGGAGGGAAATGAAAAATATATTTTACCGTCGGGAAGGTCAGATTGCTCCGCTTATGATCGCCGTAATCGTAATTTTGATTATGGCAATTATGGTGACGGTCAATATTGGTAAAGTCGGCCTCACCAAAACGCATACCGCAAATGCTGCTGATGCCGGAGCGCTAGCCGGTTCCACTATGCACGCAAATACTTTAAATAGCCTTGCCGATACAAATACCGCAATGATTGCGGATTATTTATCGACAGAAATCTTATTCCTCCTACCGCTTACTATTTGTATAAGAATGATGAGGTATATTGCTTACTTAGCTTTTATTGCTGCGCAAACAACTCAATATGTTTTAGCTTGGCAAAATGGAGCAGACGGTTATGAAAGCGCCAGAAGCGCTGCCTATCAATTTGCTTTTATGAATGCCGGGATTGATGAGGCAAAGCCCAGGTTATCCGGGGAATCATATGAGGCTTATCTAAAGAGAGAATCAAACTTTGGGCAATGGATGAAGGGTGAAGGTTACGAATCAGGACAGTATACTTGGACAGATAAGAATGGAAAACAAAATTCATTTACGGTAGACGTGGATGCTCCGGATTTCCCCGGATTAATACCTATGCCGATGGTATTAACGGGGCTCTATCTTGATATAATTTGGTGTATTCCTCCTCCTGTGTGTCCGGGAGCTATCGGAGCGTATATGGCTTGTGACGCAGCGGCATCATCGTCTCTCCTGGGCGAGGTGAAGTTATTAAACACATCAACTATTTCCTGTTGCGCTTGGATGTGGAATTTTAGAATTTATTTGGTTCCCATTGCTTGGATTGCTGGTATTGCTAAAGATAATCCCCAATTAACTGTTACGGCTACGCGTATCGAGCCAAACGCAGATTTAGGGTTGCGGGAGATGAAATACGGCAGCATTTCTTCTAGCGCACACTCCGAAGCAGCAGGAGGCAGCGTCGGGCCAGGGCCCAGCCCGAGCTACGACTCTTATTTAATTCCCGGAGGTAATTAGATGAAAAGACATATTTTGATTTCTATTTTCTATTTTCTATTTTCTATTTCTGTGGCAGGGGCAGCTATCTGGGAAGATATCCCGGCTTTACCACAGGCACAAAGAATAAAGCAGGAAGAAATTATGGTTAATAATAGCCCAGCGCAAACTACTATTTATTCTACTTTAGCCACACCTCAAGAAATAGTCGAGTTCTATAAAACAAAACTCATTAATTTTGGATGGAAATTAGAAGGGCAGACTAGCCAGCAAGGCATAGAAGTGCTCATGTTTTCTAAAGGAGATAAACTTTTGAATATTATGGTACAAAATATCTTGGGCAAAAATTTCATTACTCTTGCGCAGAGCATAAAGCCAGAAGGATTAGTAAAACAGGGATCTCCTTGTCCTGAATGCGAAAAGCTAGAGGCAGAAATAAAGAAAAAACTAGAAACATCTAAGGAGTTCGACATAAAAGAAATGAAGATTTCCGAAGGATCTATGCCAAAAACAGACATTCTCCCCAAGGATGATGCTCCGGGTAAAGATTTGCAATTTATCCCGCGTTATCCGGGTGCGGTGAGAGTAAATAATGTAGAGAGAAATAACGGTAAAAAGACAACGCTAGCATATTACACACAAGCCTCAGTCGGGGATGTACTTGATTTTTATCGCCAGAATATGTCCAATAATTATTGGAATTTGGAAAAAGAAATAGATTTTCAGAATTTACCCGAGGCATTAACTAAGGAAATAAACATTGATATCAAAGGTAAAAGTTTAGTCTTTAAAAGTCAGGTTGCCTCCTGTATAATAACTGTAACCGAAGAGCCGCAAAATAAGGCCACAATTATCGGCGTTAACTATAATGAGAAATAATAAAGCACAGTCTACTTTGGAATACGTAGCTTTAGTGGCCGCGGTAGTGGCCGCTATCATTGCTATGTATGCGCTTATTAATTACAGCGTCATGGGTAAATTCAAACAGTCCGCAGACGCCATCGGGCAGGGCGAACAATACGAACCCGGCGTAACACAGGTTAAATGAGGATAGATGGTTATACTTAAACTCTTAATTCTAGTTCTCGCCTTTCTTTCAGCGCTCCTTATTTTCAGTCAGGCGCATCCTTCCCTCCAAAAAATCTTAGAAAGCTGGCAAAAGAAAAGAGTAGACCAAATTACGCCTAAGCTGGACAATATGTTCTTGAATGTCCCTTTGCCCAAACTCATACTTTTAGATATCTTAAGCCCGGTTATACTAGGAGTTGCAAGTTTTTTCATCTTTAAAAGTATTGCAGTTGCAGCAATCGGAGGTGTTTTAGGATTAGGGTTGCCATTATTAATAATAAGCCAGCTGGAGCGGAACCGGAGGCAGAAATTTAGCCATCAGCTCATTGATGCCTTGATGGTTCTTTCCGGCAGCTTAAGGGCAGGGCTTTCTCTCTTGCAATCACTTGAGATTTTAGTGGAAGAGATGCCTAATCCAATCTCCCAGGAATTTAGTTTAGTCTTGAGAGAGAACCGCATGGGCGTGCCTTTAGAGATATCATTGGCTAACCTGAAGAGAAGGATACCCCTAGAAGACCTGGATTTAATTATTACCTCTATCTTAGTATCGAGGGAAACAGGCGGTGATTTAACCGTGACCTTTAATCAGCTGATTGTTACAATCAGGGAAAGGGATAAGTTACAGGGTCGCTTGAAAGCACTGACTGTCCAGGCAAAGCTGCAGGGTATAATCATGGGGGGGCTACCCGTGGCTTTTGCCGTCTTTGTTTATTCTTTTAACCCGCATTTCTTTGATATTATGCTCCAAAATGAAACAGGCCGTATGTTGTTGATAGCGGCGTTTGTGCTTGAGATTATAGGCATATTTTTTGTGTATAAATTTTCCAAGGTGGATATATAGGCTATGGAGATCATACTTTTAATATTTATATTTATCGCAATTGTCGCAGGCGTATATTTTGTAATGCTGCCGTGGGCCAAAAGAGATAACCGTATGCTTCCCCAGCGGTTCAAGGTAACACAATCTCCTTCATTGGGCTTGCGTAAGATTTTGCAGGGGGTGGCTAATATCATCAAGCCCCTGGAGAAGTTTCTTCCTGCGGCGGGAATAAATAAAAGGCTGATTTGGGCAGGTTCGCCTTTGAACATTTTAGAGTTTTTTGCTTTTAAATTTTTGATGATTATAGTTGTGCCGGTTGTTGGTATAGTGCTCTTTAAAAAAACTGATTTAATATCTCTTGTAATTTTTATCCTGGTGGGTTATTTGCTGCCGGATTTCTGGTTAAAACAGCAGATCCAAAAAAGGCAGCGCCAGATCAGCCGGGATCTACCTGCGGTAATTGATCTATTGACCCTTTGCGTAGGGGCAGGTTTAAATTTTATGTTAGCCATGGACAGGGTAGTCAAGGATTTCAAAAAATGTCCTTTGACAGCAGAACTCTCTGCTACATGGCAGGAGATTCAAATGGGCAGGACCAGGCAGGAGGCACTTAAGGATCTGGCCCAAAGAGTGGGGGTTGCGGAGATATCCTCTTTCGCCCGGACCCTTATTCAGGCAGATAGGATGGGTTCTCCAATTGGGGAAGCCCTGAATATCCTATCAGATGATATACGCACCCGTAGATTCCTGCGCGGTGAAGAGATGGCTTTAAAAGCGCCAATCAAGCTATTATTCCCTTTATTGTTTTTTATTCTCCCGGTTGTCTTAATAATTGTAGGTGGACCGGTTGTTCTACAGTTCATAAAAGGTAGCGGACTCAAGTTCTAGAATGTCCAATTTAATAGATTGGACATTTTTATATGTCCAATCTGAATAGGAAAATTCCTGTTATCCCATGCCAAGTGCCTGTTTACCAGACAAACAACGATTTAACTAAGACATAATAGAGTGTCCAACAAGCCAAAAAAGGACTTAATATACGAAATCCTTCCTCTTTGTTTTTAGGAGAATTTATGCGGTTTTTACAGACAGGTTTTAGTAGGTTTATAGCGCGTAATTTCACATCCAAAGACCCTTCCGAACTACCATTAAAATCAACGGCTAAGAAGAATGAAAGCGCTCCCTTCCAAAGGTAAAATTTTACTTGACAGGAGCTTGACATGTGTTATAATTTGAATGTATTAGTTAACAAAAATGTTTTTCTTTAAAGAGTTATTAAGTAGTTTACAAAAGACTTTAATAACAAAAGATGGAAAACAGAAGTAACATCAAAAAACTAATAGAAATATTATGGGGTAAGGGGAAACTCTGCCCTTCTATTTTTAATATAGGTAATGTAACACAACCAGCTACTGAGATGAAAAATGTAAGACCCGAATTCAAGTCTAGTTTTAAGACATGGATGAGAGTCGTGGCTTTCATCGTAGTGGCGGTTTTTTTACCTGAACAGGTAGCGCAGGCAATAGAATATGACCCGCGCGTGCTTTGGAATAAATCTGCTGCATACGCTCCGGCAAATCTCAAAGATCTTAGCCAAACCGATATCCCGCTTGCCATAAAGAATATCTTAAAAGACGTCTCCAATAAGCACGTAAACGCCATCAAGCTTTCACCGGAAATAACCATAGAATTGGAGAAGCCTTTAAATTTATCCAATGAAAGAATCGAAGAGATTTACAGCTGGCTTAAAGGCAAGCCTTGCGGTTCAAAGGCATTAAACGATTATTTGGCTTATGAGGGTACCCGCGTTGAAGAGCAGGATATCGCGGTTATGGCCTTGAGTATTGATATTTTAAACGGCGTAGTCAAGCCTGAAGGTAATCCTGAAGTCATCAAGAACTCACTTTTTGCTCTTGCCAAAGCCTCTGAATTCTTTGGCCATAGACTTTACCCCGTAAGAATCTCTGATTTAACGGCAAATCTCACGCCGTTTATTGCCCACTTAAAAGGCGACCACTATGTTTTAGTAACTAAAATTACCAATGAAAAAGTATATTACGTAGATGAACACAAAGAAGAATTTCTGCCCTTAGGAACATTTACCGGGCAATTCTCTGGTTATGCCTTAGTAGCTAATGCCAGCTTAGCCAGGTTAACAGATGCTGAAGCTAAGGTTGTTTTGGGTGCCCGTAAGCGCCGTGGCGAAGGTTTTGACTGGGGTGCATGGGCAATGCAGTTAGGCATAACAATTGGCGTTCAGGTTGTTTTGAGCGGGCTTCAATATGGCTATAAAGCAGCAGATTTGACCCAGATGACAAAGAACGGGGTTGATATAACAGGAAAAACTGCTACCGTTGCCGATAACGCATTCCGTATGGGGGGGCACTTATATTATAACGCTCCTAATATGCAGGTGTTTAGCCAAGGCTTAACCAATGCCTTTACCGCTTACAGTATAAATAAAGCAGTTGTAAATGTTGGCCAGTTTGCCGGCTGGGATCCTTCAGCTTCACGCATTATAGGCGGCACAATTAGTGGCGCAATGTTAGGCAGCGTAGGCGGGCTAGATAATATGATGACTTCCACTTCTACGTGGGGTAAAGTTGTTACCGGTGCTGCCACCGGTTTAGCTTATAGTGGAGTAAGTGAAATTGCAAGGCGCCAGGGGGCAAGTGATTCTATGGCTTCCTTAGCTGGTTTAATTCCGTCAGCGTTTATTGCAGGAGGATTAAACAGTTATTTCAATAAGGAGGGTTTCTTTAGCGGCGGTATAAACGCAATAACCGGCGACAACTTCAAATATAATATATTACCCACTATAGTCACAACTGGCACAGAAGAGATCTTAAGGCGTACCACCAACCTCGACCCGGCCTACAATTCTATGGTGGGTGCGGCAATGCGCGGGGCGATGGGCAGTTATGATAGCGAGGGAAAGTTCCAATGGGGCAATGCGATCAAACAGGGTCTTCTTGAAGCCGGGCTCTCTTATGGCACTGCTTATGTAGAGAAAAAACTTAATTTTGATAATCCTTTTATGGAGGCAGTGGTAGCGAATACTATCACCGCTGGCGTAAGAGGGATTTTTGCCAAAGATGTTGTAGGGAGCATTAGGAATAGTTGGAAGAATGCCAGTTTAAATACTGTTACCATAGGGGATTATAATCGTACTAGGAATCCTTCCTTTTTCGGCGACGTAACTTATTTAAATAATCTTTTAGATTGGTCTTATAACGCCTCATATTTAGGTTTTGGGCAGGCAATGGTCCAGTACGGCACTGATACGTATCATTACGGCTCAGTGGCAAATTTAAGAGACATAATACAGTCCTCAAAAAATCTTTCTGGATTTCTTGGCTTGCCTAAGAAAGATCTGAATTTCCGCGAGAAAACAATCTCCGCGATGATTAATCTGCCAGCTTCTCCTTTATTAAATAGCTTCTTAGATAAGAATACGCTTGGCCTGGATAATGATTTAGGCAAAGGGTTTGGTATTAATGATGATCGCTTAAAAGAGATTAGCGAGAAAGACAAAGATTTATTAGCTTCATATCTTAATCCTCTGAAAAAAGATTCCGTTGAAGGGGTTCTTCTTAAGAAATTTGATATTGATGAAAGCCGCCTCGCCCAGATTACACAAGAGGGCAAAGATTTAATACCCCCAGTTCCTACCAAGAGAGAGTTTTTTGCAAAAGACCCTGTTTTCGGTTCAGAC
>Ga0265297_10004098_pt1 | contig 24571 bp, 22 predicted proteins | sample Munlanlwell13791_FD_192502 | JGI IMG/M metagenome (GOLD analysis project Ga0265297, IMG submission 192502) | Leachate microbial communities from a municipal landfill in Southern Ontario, Canada - Leachate well 137-91 | ecosystem: Engineered > Solid waste > Landfill > Unclassified | place... | reverse complement strand
ATTCGCGTGCCGGAGACGAAATTGTACTTGGACACGATGCAAGCACTTGGGGCCGACGCCCAGATTACAACCTTTAGTCAGGTATATGCTGCCCTGCAGCGAGGTGAACTTGATGGACAGGAGAACTCCATCTCAATCATTTACTCCTCTGAGATGTATAAGGTCCAGAAGTACCTGACTGTCTGGGATTATAGCTGGGACACGGTGATCCTGGGGTTCAGCCGTGGATTCTGGGATGGGTTACCTCAGTATCTGAAGGACGCCCTGAAGTCGGCGGCCCAGGAGGCCATGTTATCCATGCGCCAGTGGGTGCAGAGTGAAGATCAGTCGCTCTTAGAACAGCTGAGACAAGCAGGAATGGAGGTCACAGTTCTTACTGCAGCTCAGAAGCAGTCGTTCATCGAAGCAACAAGGCCAGTCTATGCTACAGAAGAGGCCAAGGTCGGCAAGGAGCTTGTGGCTAGGGTGCAGAATATAGGCCGGGGAGACTAGAGTACCTGCATATATATGCGCTAGCTGCTGACCCGCGACTCGCGAATTAAAGAGCGCAAAAAGTACGGACTCAAGTGCGCTCGCAAGGCTCCGCAGTATGCCAAACGTTAAAAGTTTTCCCCTTCTGTCATTGAACCTCGGTGCAGTCGGGGTGTGACAATCTCAAGGGCAGGTCGAAAGACCTGCCCTTACTTTTTCCATTACTAGAAATATCTCCGGAGATTGAACTTTTTAGCGGTTTGTGCAATCGATATTGTAATTGTTAGCAGGGTTTGGTGGCTTCTCTTTTTATTATTGCTAATCACGTTAAACGTTGTGATGGATTGAAAATAGCGCGTTAGGGGCGTATTATCATAACCTGAGCTGATGACAGATGGGAATCAGCAAGGTGTGATTTGAAATAGATGATTCTGGATAGAATCAAGACGAAGGGGGTGGTTACAATCAAGATATTTTTAAATGTTCTCGGATGGATAGGTTTTGTGATAATAGGGATATCGTTGCCGTTGATATATTCTTGTGCAGGGCCGAACGTAGGCATGATTGGTATGTGTCTGGCCTTTTCCAGTTGGATCGGGGCACTTGGGGTAGTGCTCCTGTTAATAGGTGGTTTTCTTTCAAGATGGCGTTATTGGTGGATAGTGGCTCTGGTTATGGGTATTGCCTATGTTGCGGCTTCAATCCCGGGGTTATGTGCTAATGAAGCGAGAGAGGCGGGAAGGTGTGCGGAATATCAGTTGGCATATAAAATAGATTACCGTATTTGGATTATGGTTTTATTGCCAGGGCTAGTTTGTATTGTTGGGGGTATATTGATGAGGTGGCTTTCTGTCAGACGTAGGATATAGTCCTTATTGAATAATCGTTTTCGTTGTTATATTTCCATTCCCAAAACTATGTAATTCTTGATCTAACTTGAAGAAAGCCATTTGTCTTACATATCATTGATATGGCGGGTGTTAGCTTTTTTGAAGTTGAGTGATTAATGCCTCGGGTTCGGTCACCGGCGCCAGGCAGGTATATTTTTCACATACATAAACCGTGGGCTGGCCGTTAATCATTTGTCTGTTCTTTAGCAGTTCGAGTTCCGGCAAGTGGTTGGGATCGTCGGGGTCAAAGGCCGCTACCACTTTATTCGGCAGCCAGATATTGTATAGCGTATGTACCAGTTTTGAAGTAATCTTATTATCTCTGGGGCCTATTATGGCGATCTCTTTCGTCGAGGACAGATAGAAATCCAGGGCACAGAGCCAGTTGCCGAACCCCAGAGGGTATGAAGCCATAGAATCACTGACTGACCTCAGAGATTGCGCTGCTATCTGTTCCAGGCGTTCATTGTTGGTCAATTTAGCCAGTTTGAGAAGAACAAGGGTGGCGACTGAACTGCCGGAAGGTAAAGCATTATCAAAAATATTCCTGGGGCGGACAAACAAGTCCTGCTGACTGAGACTGGTATCATAAAGCGCCTGTTTACCTTCGTCCCAGAATTCTTTAACCATAATCTCGGAGAGCTTTACGGCTTGCCTCAGCCATTTTCCCTCGAATGTAGCCTGATGAAGACAAAGAAGTCCTTCAATGACCATAGCATAGTCCTCAAGCAGACCGTTTACCTTGGCTTTGCCATCTTTGTAACTGTGTTTGAGATATTCATCCTCAATCATTGATTCCAGCAGAAATGAGCCGTTTGCTCTGGCAGCAGCCAGATAGTCCTTACGTCCCAGGACGCAGGCAGACTCAGCCAGGCTTGCCAGCATAAGCCCGTTCCAGGAGGCCAGGACTTTTTCGTCCCGTCCCGGTTTAATTCGCTGCTCTCGTCTACTCAATAAAGCGGTTTTAGCCTGTTTTATGATATCTTTTGTTACTGCCTGGGGCTTCTGGACAACATACAGTATATTCCGTCCCTCGAAATTACCCTGTTCGGTAACGCCAAAATATTCGCTGATTGCCTTAGACTCTTCTTGTCCCATGACATCTACTATCTCAGCGGATGTCCATACGTAGTATTTACCCTCAATACCTTCGCTGTCGGCATCCTGGGTGCTGTAGAAACCACCTTTTTCGCCGGTCATTTCTCTGAGCACGTAATCCAGAGTTTCTTCGACTGTCGAGCGGAATAGTTGTTTACCTGTTGCTACATAAGCATGTAGATATAGCTGGCTGAGCAGGGCATTATCGTAAAGCATCTTCTCAAAATGCGGTACCAGCCAGTGATTATCAGTGGAATAGCGATGAAAACCGCCGCCGAGCTGGTCATAAATTCCTCCCTGCGACATCTGCTCCAGGGTCGAGCTTATCATACTTAATGCCTCAGTATCGCGGCTGCGGTGAGAGTACCTCAACAGAAATTCCAGAACCATAGGCTGGGGGAATTTGGGCGCTGTGCCAAAGCCGCCGTTTTCTCTGTCGAAAAGTTGTTTCAGGATAGAAAAGGCCTGACTAAAAATATCTACCGTTAATGGTCCTGCTGCCGGACTGGTTTTTGACTTTGAAGCTAACGCTGCTGTTAGCTGTTTGACGGTCTGTTCTATATCATTCCACTGTTGCTTATAGGCCTGGGCAATCGTCACCAAGACTTGAGGAAAGCCAGGGATACCATGTTTGTCCTGGGGAGGGAAGTAAGTTCCTCCGAAGAATGGTTTACGGTCAGGAGTTAAGAATACAGTTAAAGGCCAGCCCCCGCTGCCTGTCATCGCCTGAACTGCGTCCATGTAGACGGTATCGATATCAGGACGTTCCTCTCTATCCACTTTTATATTGATAAAATTTTCGTTCATTAATCTGGCGGTCTCACTGTTCTCAAAGCTTTCGTGAGCCATGACATGACACCAGTGACATGCTGAGTATCCTATGCTCAACAGTATAGGCTTGTTTTCACTTCGGGCGCGCTCGAAGGCTTCCTCACCCCACGGATACCAGTCTACCGGGTTGTCGGCATGCTGAAGCAGGTACGGGCTTTTTTCATTGGCTAAACGGTTTGGCAATAGGGGTTCCCTTTAAATTCCCATAATGAATTTATTCTTCCCGCCAGTTCCAGTCCATGTCCCCTTTGAACACATTTGAGTTCATTTCATTGCTGATAAAGAGGTTGGCATCGGGGAAGCGCTTAACCATGGCGTAATAAAAACCGGCAACGTCGTTTGTTTTTGCCAGTTCCTCATCGGTAGCCACAAGATAATCCTTGGTGAAGCTGAAAGAACTGGAGTCGAAAGGCATTCCAGGCTTCTGATGCCCAGGAATGACCACCTCAGCACCCATTGATTCTAAACGTTCAATATCCTTTATCCATTGCTTGCGTTCTTCAGCCGTAATCTCGCAGGTAAAAGGGTGTGCCTGGTTAAATAGAACGTCACTTCCGTATAGAGTTCGTATCGAAGGGATCCAGACTACCGTGTTGTATTTCATGTCCCCCATCACTTCCGGAATAATCTCGATACGGTGTCCTTCCAGCTCGAAGTAGTTCTGGGTAAGAGGTTCGATATTAGCTGTTTTTCTTGGTACGTTGATAATGCCTATCACATTTTCCCAGTGTTCGATTTTACCAAAAAACTGGTTGTTAATTGTACGGGCTACTGAAGGGATTGCAATGATCCGAGCTTTGGGGAAAGACTCCGCAATAGTGCCGAGTCCAAAGTAATGGTCAGGATGCGCATGAGTGATATAAATCGTTTTAAGGTATTTGCCTGTTTCCAGTATTTCGGCGATAGTTCGATGGGCATTAGACAATGTCCACTGCGCATCAATAAGAACTGCGTCAGTCTTTCCTGTTACGATTACGGAAGCAACTTCAAAACCGCTCTCGTCGCTGTAAAAGACTTTGGTGGCTAATGAATTTGGACCGTGTGTGTTGAATCTAATCTCCATGGACTGACCCTCCAACCAGCATTTTGTTTAGTTTAATACGCAGTGTTCTAAATTTCAAAAAAGCTTTTAACCTATAAGTGTATCTTGACAACAATAAAACGAAGAATTAAAGTATGTCACTGATACGGTGAAGATAGAATGATTTAAAAGATGCGTTGTTTTTCATGAATCGCCATTCGATATTTCCAGTCTTACACCGATGCATGTTGTTTTAAACTCTTGTTTTAATCTAAATTTAAGGGCAAATAATGGAGATCAGGATTTTCGATGTAGAACGTGGTTTCTGCGCCCTGGTAATTGCAGATAATGGTAACGTGGTTCTCATTGATTGCGGACAGAACCAGACGACGGGGTTTATGCCATCTGACTATCTTCCAGCAAATGGTTGTGGCGGTATAGAACTCTTCATTGTTTCGAACTACGATGAAGATCATCTGAGTGACCTGCCGCGCCTGTGCCAGCGTATTCCTATACAAATTGTTCATCGTAATGGCTCAATAACTGCGAACCAGTTGCGGACATTAAAACTGCGCGCTGGTCCGATATTACCGGGAGTAGAGAGTCTACTTAACACGATCGGAACCTATACCAAAGATGTTGCAAAACATCCTGAGTTTCCGGATATTGAATTCGCATTCTTTTGCAATAATTACCCGATGTTTGAGGACACTAATAACCTGAGTCTGGTCACATTCTTGCATTACCATGGTTTGCATATCATTTTTCCTGGCGATTTGGAGCGGGCCGGCTGGAACGCTTTATTGAACCAGCAGCCATTTATAAACCATTTGGGGCGTGTTAATCTATTTGTGGCCTCACAACATGGGCGGGAAAGTGGTTATTGCGCTGAAATATTTGAATATTGTCAACCGGAACTTGTAATAATTCCAGAAGAGTCTATTCAATATGAAACTCGAGAGACCGTATACGAGAAACATGCCATAGGTATAAAGGTGGGTGATAGCCGTCGCTACGTACTTTCTACGCATAGCGCTGGTATGATAACAATCCATCAACGACCTGGAGGAAATCCGCTGATTAATACCGCCCGCTGACTGTGTCCTTTGTTTATACTTCCATGCCTAGAACCACTGAGGTCTCGATCTGGCGTTTAGGGATATCCCAGTACTTCATCAGAAGCTCATCCTTGTGAGGCATGAGCTTGAATCCTTGCTTACGGTAAAAATCGATTGCCCAGGTGGCATCTGCCCAGGTGCCTACAAGCAGTTGTCTGGTACTGGTCATCTGTTTCAGGTGATTGAGCAGTTTGGTGCCGATGCCTTTTCCCTGATAATCGGGCAGAACGTAGGCATGTCTGATAAGGGTGACATCTTTAATGGGCTGGAATCCCATCACACCTACAAGCTTATCCCCTTCCTCCCAGCCGAAGAAAGACATGCTCTTCATCTCACGGATGAGTTCTTCTCTGGGCATATATGGCTCATGGTAGCAATCTTCGGGGATAGCGCCCTTATAGACGAATGCTGCCTGATTAATAATATCGTATATAATCTGCGTTTCTTCGGAAGATAGTTCTTTAATCATGGCTGTTACAAATTTGCCAGCTGAGAGATTGCTTCGGCATCCCGACCAAGTCGAAATTCCTCGCAATGACAGCAATGCCTTTACTTCGTCTCGCTGAGGCGCTTCTTCAGGTAATCGATTGTCTTTACCGGCGAGGGATCGGTCTGGTGCAGGATTGAAAGGTAATAGCTGACCCAGTCACCCAGGAAGATAAGGTTCATCATCTGGCTGAGAGCATCTCCACCCTGGCTGTCCACAACCTGGTAGCCGATGCTGTTTTGCTCCAGCAGCTCGCCCGTTACCTGGTAGCGGAGCAGGATTCGAGGGTGTATCGATGGACAACGAAGCAGGACTACAAATATCTTTTGAGCAAGGTCGGAGGGAAACTGGTAACCGACCACGGCATTGTGGTTAAGCTCGGGGAATATCTCGTAAAAGGCGCAGGCCTTGCTGTTCTCGTTGATCTGTGTCTTCCAGCGATGAGCGACTTCGCTGAGGATGCCAGCTCCGTAAATTACCGCTATTTTGTCATGCATCTTTGTGGCAAGTTGCTTGGCTTGATTGGAACTCGTGGGTACGGTTTTCTTAAGGCCTTCCAGTGATTTCTCCAGGTCTTGTGTCATTGCCTCCACATCTCTGGTGATGCCCTTCAGGAAGCCCAGATTGCGCAAGAAAGCCATTACAGGCATAAAACTATACCCCAATGCTGCCCGGGGCTGAGAAGAGTGCTCTATGATAAAAACAGGCACATTGTTCTTTTCAGCCATATCCTTGAGCTTGCCGCCAGTGGTAGTGACCAGTTTTTTGCAATTGGTTTTCAGTGCCTGACTGAACGCGGAGAGTGTTTCTTCAGTATTCCCTGAGTAGCTTGAGGCGATGACCAGTGTCTTGTCATCGACAAAAGCCGGCAGGTCGTAATCACGGTTGACGAATATGATGGGTTTGCTTTCTGAAGATGCCAGGCTGCGGACTAAGTCACCGCCTATTGCCGAGCCTCCCATTCCCAGTATAACCACCTTGTCTATATCCTGGTAGCCGTCGGGTAATTTGAACTCTATTGCTTTGCGCCAGGCGGCAAGGCACTGCCCGGGCAGGCCATGTAGCTGTCCCAGCATATTGGCGGGGTCAAGCTGTTTATATATCTTTGGGTCATCCAGATTTACCATAGTTCATAGTCCCAGCATCCCTTTGCCGTAGTCCAGAAATTTCTTTACCTGCTCGGTGCTGTGGCTCTCAGAATATACACGTACCAGCGGCTCCGTGCCGGAGAAACGCAGGAGCAGCCAGGAATCATCTTCCAGAATATATTTGTAGCCGTCGGTCCTGTTTAACCTGGCTACTTTTACGCCGGCTATGGAGCTAACTGTGCTCTGGCTGAGTTTGTCCTGGAGAGCCTTGTGCTGTTCCGGTGAGATATGGAAATCATAGCGGTCGTAGTAATGAGGTCCAACCTTACTGTATAAATACTCCAGTAGCTGTGAGGGGGGCTTTCCTGTTTTTACCATGAAGTCGAGAAAGAAAAGTCCTGCCAGGATACCGTCACGTTCAGGGACATGGCCGCGAAATCCATATCCGCCGCTCTCCTCACCGCCGATGAAGGCATCCTTTTCTATCATCACCGGTGCCACGTATTTGAAACCCACTGCTGTCTCGTAGACCGGGACATTGTAAATTTTCCCCAATAACTCCAGCATGTTGGTGGAGCACAGGCTTTTGACGATCGACCCCCTTTCCCCGATGACGTCCAGGAAATAAAGGGCAAGCAGTGCAAATACCTGATGCTGGTTAAGGAAATTGCCTCTTTCATCGAGGATGCCGATTCGGTCGGCATCGCCATCGGTAGCCATACCCACATCTGCCCTTTGTTCCTTTATCATGCTGGATAACTTGGTTAAATTTCGAGCAATGGGCTCGGGCTGTATACCCGGGAAGAATGGGTTGCGCTCACCGTTTATTTCAGTAATATCCAGGTTAGAGTTGCTCAAAAACGACTTGAAATAACCGATTCCGGCTCCGTACATGGAATCTATACTGATTTTCAAATGCTTTTGCCGGATAGGTTCCAGGTCAATAAGGCGCTTTATTTGCTGGGTATAGGATGGTAGCGGGTCATGATAGCTTATCAGCTTCTTGTCCAGGCCCTCTGCCAGCGGGATTTTCTTTACACCGCCTGATGACAGTACATCGTTGGTATTCTTTTCCACTTGAGCCGCCAGCTCGGTAGGAGCACTGGCTCCGGCGCTATCCTTGTATTTGAAGCCATTCCACTTTCCCGGATTATGGCTGGCAGTGATGATTATGCCTCCGGCTGACTTTGTAGCAGTAACGGTATAACTTATAACTGGAGTTGGTGCTGCCTGGGGACAAAGCAGGACTTTTATACCGTTGCCAGCGATGACCTCGGCAGAGGCAGCGGCGAAGTCTTCAGAAGCAAAGCGGGTGTCATAACCTATAACCATCCCCTGTTTGTCCAGCTTTGCCTGGATCAGGTAATTGGCTACTCCCTGGGCACAGGCTCTGACGTTGTCGAAGGTGAAATCCTCGGCAATAATTGCCCTCCAGCCATCGGTGCCGAATTTAATCGACATATTGCTCCTTTCTTCGTCCTATGTCTTCAGTCCGGCTTCTTTCTTGAGCATATCAGCTTTATCTGTCTTCTCCCAGGGCAGGTCGAGGTCTTCTCTGCCGAAATGTCCGTAAGCAGCAGTAGGCAGGTAAATCGGGCGGCGCAGGTTGAGGTATCTGATAATAGCTTCGGGGCGCAGGTCGAAGTGCTTGTTTATCAGTTTGAGAATAGTCTCGTCGGGAACTTTCCCGGTGCCGAAGGTTTCTACTGAAAGCGATAGAGGATGAGAAACGCCGATAGCATAGGAGACCTGTACCTCAAGACGGTCGGCAAGCCCGGCAGCTACCAGATTCTTGGCAATGTATCTGGTCATATAACTGGCTGAGCGGTCGACTTTGGTAGGGTCTTTACCGGAGAAGGCGCCACCGCCATGGTGTGCCATGCCGCCGTAAGTATCCACCAGAATCTTGCGGCCGGTAAAACCGGTGTCCGATACCGGTCCGCCTATTTCAAAACGGCCGGCACCGTTGATAATGATTTTAGTCCTGTCATCCAGCATTTTGGCTGGTACTATAGCTTTGATCACTTTCTCATTTATGTCGCGATTAATCGTGTCGTTGTCCGCACTAGGATCATGATGAGCGCCGATGACTACCGCATCCACCCTTTTAGGTATGCCGTTGTTATATTCCACAGTCACCTGTGATTTGCCATCGGGGCGGAGATAAGGGATAGTCTTATCTTTTCTGACTTGAGCCAGTCTGCGACATAGTTTATGTGCCAGGGTAATAGGCAATGGCATCAATTCGGGCGTCTCGTTGCAGGCAAAGCCGAACATCATACCCTGGTCGCCGGCGCCGGTCTTTTCCAGCTCGTCTTCGATCTTTTTGACAGTTCTTACTTCCAGTGCCTGGCTCACGCCGGCACTGATATTGGCAGATTGCTGTTTGATGGAGACCAGAGTACCCAGGCTCCGGTAGTCAAAGCCGCATTCCGGTCTGGTGTAACCGATATTTTTGACTACCTTACGCACGATTTCAGGGACTTCTATATAGCATTTTGTGGTTATCTCTCCCAGAACCAGTACCAGACCTATGGTAACAGCAACTTCGCAAGCAACGCGGGCATAGGGGTCTTCTTTCAGAATGGCATCCAGAATGGCATCCGAGACCTGGTCGCAAAGCTTATCAGGATGCCCCTCGGTAACTGATTCCGAGGCAAAAAAGTATGATGGGTTTTTATTAAAACTATTTGGCATGTCTTTCTCCTATGGTCGTAAACTAAGTCCCCGATTCCCAGCTTTCCAGGTATTTCTTTTGCTCCCTCGTCAGGGAATCGATTTTTATATTCATAGCTTTAAGCTTCAGCCGGCCTATCTCGCGGTCGATTTCATCAGGCACCGGATACACACCCGGCTTCAGCTTTCCTTTATTCTTAACCAGATGCTCCAGACATAACGCTTGATTGGCAAAGCTCATATCCATGACGCTGGCCGGATGTCCCTCAGCCGCTGCCAGGTTTATCAATCTGCCCTCACCCAGCAAAAATATGCGTCGTTCGTCACCCAGCGTGTATTCGTCAACAAAGGGACGTACCTGCCTCTTAGATTTTGCCATACGCTCCAGAGCCGGGATATTTATCTCCACATTGAAGTGGCCGCTGTTTGCCAGAATAGCTCCGTCCTTCAGCTCGGCAAAATGTGCTTCATCAATTACGTTTATATCGCCGCTGGCGGTAATAAAAATGTCTCCAATCTTGGCCGCTGCCATTAGCGGCATAACCTGATAGCCATCCATGGCTGCTTCAAGTGCCGATATCGGGTCGACCTCAGTTACGGTTACATGTGCGCCCAATCCCTGTGCTCTAAGGGCGATACCCCTGCCGCACCAGCCATAGCCACAGACTACAACCTTTTTACCTGCCCAGAGGATGTTGGTGGCTCTGGTGATACCGTCTATGGTGCTCTGTCCGGTGCCGTAGCGGTTATCAAAGAAATGCTTGGTCTTGGCATCGTTAACTGCGATAATTGGGTACTTCAGCTTTTCCTCTTCAGCCATGTTTCTTAGCCTGATTACGCCGGTGGTGGTTTCCTCAGTGCCGCCGATTATGTCACTAATGAGTTGACTTTTCTCTTGATGTACGGTATTTACCAGGTCAGCTCCGTCATCTACGGTGAGATTAGGCTTGTGCTTTAGAGCGGAAATGATATGCTGATAATACGTCTTATTGTCTTCGCCTTTGATAGCAAAGGTCGGTATTCCATATGCTACCAGGGCTGCGGCTGCGTCGTCTTGCGTGCTCAAAGGATTCGAGGCGCATAAAACCAGTTCAGCTCCTCCTTCCTTTAAAGCGAGGCCCAGATTGGCTGTCTCTGTAGTGATATGGAGGCAGCCGGATATCCTTATACCTTTAAATGGCTTGTCCTTGGCAAATCTCTTCCGAATGAGCTTTGTCACTGGCATCTCCCTTCCTGCCCACTCAATTCGTAGTTTGCCATGTTCGGCTAAAGCTTTGTCTTTAATGTGATAGTCCATTTGATTTAATAAATCCTTTCCCAGACAGCTTTTATAATATCATTAACTGGCTGTGAAGTGTCCACTATTATATGATTTTGTTGAGGCAATTCCATAATTTTATGAAAGTCTTGCTTCTGTGACGCATAGATTTCCCATCGGCCATCGGAAACGGAGCCTTCTTTAAGTCTTTGCTCCAGGCGGCGTTTGATAGTATTTTCATCAAGAATGCATTCGATAGCTATAAAATCAGCCTTTGTCTCCCGGGCAAGTTTCATGGCTCGGGCTCTTTCCTCTTTTTTCTTGAAAGAGGCATCCAGGATGACAGATTGCCCTTTGGCTAGAAGCGCTCTGGCTTGAACGAACATTTCTTCGTAGGTTTTCCGGGAGAAATCCTCGGAATAAATTCCGCCTCTGAATTCTTCGAACCTGTGCTCGGTTGGCGAGATACCGGCTAATTTCTTTCTGGTGACATCTGAAGATATAACGACAAATCCTAAGCTACGGCTTAAAGCCTGAGCTACTGTGCTTTTACCGGTGCCCACCATGCCGCTGGTGATAAGAAGAAACGGTTTTTCTTTTGTGTACCGGTAAGCCAGGTCAAAATAGCCTTTTGCCGCAGCTAGAGCCGTATCTTTCTCCGCAATAAGGGGATCGTCCATTTTGAAACTTTCCACTTTGCCCCGGACATAAGCTCGATAGCATTTATAGAAATTTAAAAGCCGTAACAATTCTTCGTCCTGGCTGAATTTCACATAAGCATTGACGAAAGCCCGGGAGAGGTCAGCCCGCTGATATCGGTCCAGGTCCATAGCCAGAAAGGCGATTTCAGAAGCCACGTCGCAATATCGAAACCTGTCGTTGAATTCAATGCAATCGTAGATGTAAATCCCATTGGCGAAACAGACATGGGCAGCATGAAGGTCACCATGGCAGTCCTTGATTCTGCTGTTGTCAATGCGCTTCTGAAACAGAAGTTTGTTCTCACTGGTGAATTTATCATTGTAGACATTAATCCGGTCGTATTTGTCGACGGATATGGATTTACCGATGTATTTTTTGGCCTGTGTATAATTCTCCGTGATGTTTACTAAGATGGCATCCAGCTTGCCAAAGGCACTGATTTGAGGGTTGGTGGCAGCGCTATCGTGGAATGCCGCCAGCTTTTTAGCCACATTAACCACCATTTCCACGGTTACCTGGTTATGTGGCAAAAGACTGTCCATGTTTCTTTCCCGGGGTAGCTGCATCATTTTCACGGCGTAATCAATTACTTCACCTTTGTCTCCAATGCTGATTCGCTCTCCATTTTTAACGACGGGAATTACTTCGAGGTAGACATCCGGTGACAGCCGCCTGTTCAACTCCAGCTCCTGCTGGCAGAAGTAGTGGCGTTTTTCCAGAGTGGTGTAATCTAAATATCCCAGATTAACCGGTTTTTTGACTTTAAACACATAATCACCGGTGAGGAAAACGAGCGACATCTGTGTTTGCGTGAACTCTACTCTTTGAGGGTGGTCAGGGTAGGCTTCAGGTTTGAGCAGTGCCTCTACCAGGGCTGATGATTTTGATACAGTTTCCATCTTTTTTGCCTGTCCTCACCTGTCAGAGTAAAGTAATTATATTCTCAATCGCTTTTCACTGCGACCGCTCATTTTATCAGTTTCGGATGACATTGACTACAGAAGGTCATTTCTTTTACATCTGTATCGTGGAGACTGTTGGAAAAGTGCATGACACATTTTATTCCGGAACAATGCTCCAGGCCGAAGGTATGACCCAGCTCGTGAATTGCCTCTTTAGCAGCTCTGCTAAGGAAAAGACCATAGTCTGGAGGCAGTTCCTCCCTGAGACGATATAGAGATATGATAGCCACGCCCGAATCCGGCTCGGCTTGGCCGAAGACGAAGTTCAACCCTGCAGCATATAAATCGACGTCTATTATACCCAGAACCTTTTCGTCTGACGCTGTAACTGTTTTTTTCAACGTATTGAGCAGTTCTGCGGCAAGATATTGCCCGCGTTTTTTGTTGTATGATTTAGGAAGGATGTCAGCTTTCGGAGCTATTTCTATAGGGCAGCCGAAGTTGCGGTATAGTATCCCCTTTAGCTCTTCTATTATATTGGCATCGACATCGCCGAGCGGCTTAAGGATGATTTTCATAGGCGGCTAAATTTAACCAGTTCAATATTTCGTCCAGGACCTTGTCGCGGTTAGCTCTGCTGACGTGAACTATTTTTACCTGTGGGTGCTTCTTGACTTGATCGGCAAATGGATGCGGGTTAAGCATGATAGTGCCCAGGACTTTCTTGCCGCTGTTTATCGCCTTGAGGACAGCTTCCCTGAAATTGAGCGAAAAGAGCTCCATCTTGCCGATTTCATCGACGATTATTAAATCACTTTCTTTCAGAGCCTGGTAAATAGCAATGACACCAATATTCTCCAGATTGCTGATGTCAACGCCGTATTTGCTGACACGGTACGGGCTGGAGACGCCGATATGGGACAACACAGCTTCCTGTCCGTTAAGTGTGGTGATTTTGAAGCCTTGCCTTATGTTGCCAGCCCTTATTTCCTGTGTGTAAAAGCCGCCAGCTTTAATTTTAAGCCTGGCTACTACTTCTCTAATGATGGTAGTTTTCCCTGTTCCCGGACTACCGGTAAGCAGGTAAACGTTTTCCATTAGCTTTCTGTTTTTTCGGCCTTTTTCTTGGTCGTTTTCTTTTTGGGTTCTGCAGCTGCTTTGGTTTTTGCCTCTGCTGTTTCAGTCTTCTTTTTGGTTGTTTTCTTCTTGGCTTCTGCTGTAGCTTCCGCTTTGGCAGCCTTTGCCTTCGGTTTAGCCTCTACAGCTTTAGCTTCTGCCTTGGCTTCAACCTTTGGTTTCCTGGCAACCTTCTTTTTAGGTTCCGGAACCTCTGCCGGCTTAACTACTTCGGCCGCTGGTTTTGCTGCTGGCTTGGGGGTCACCAGACCCGCTGCCAGAGCCATTGCCTTGCGCCTTTCCTTCAGCTTCTTCTTCCGGCGTCGGTGCTTTAGCATTGCCATTCTTTTGCTTTTATTCATAATTCATCACCAGTATAGATTTATTATTTCCCAGAAATCGCTGTACATTATCTCTTAATTTTCCCTGTATTTCAAATTTGGGCACTGAAATGATATCTTGAAGTGGTTGTTTTAAGTCTTTTTGACGACCAGGGTGATATCATCCTGTGTAATACGATATCCGCCTGTTACCTTATGGTGTTTTTCAAAATAATGCCGAATCTTGTGTTACTGTTGTTTAAACCTTTGTCAGAGTATTTCTTCTCGCTTTTCTGGAGTGGATGGACTCTTTGGTTATGCCGACTGACGTTGCCAGTGTTGTAGCCATATATTGATTCAGGCTCATTCCTTCCGTTTCAGCCCTATATGTAAGTAATTTATGAAGTGAAGGCGAAATTCTGAGTCTGATTTGCCCGCTATATTTGCGTAGTCTCGGCTCAGGAATAGGGAGTCTTCTTTTCAGATTGGACTTTATCCAATCTATTTTGACTTCCTGAATCTCTGTTATGGCTTCCTCAGGTGTATTTGCGTGTATTAAACAATGTGGAAGCTCCGCAATCCTGGCAACCCAATAAGGGCCCTTCCCGTCATCCCATTGCTCAACAATCACGGTGTAAGGCAACTTCGCATAGTATTCTAACTCTTTCTCTATATTGTTTTTAACTACCATCTTTAATCTCCATCGTAATCTCTAACCTGTTATGTTTCCTGATCTTCTATAATCTCCAGTAATTCTCTTACGTAGCAGGATTTAACCGGATTTTCTCTTTTGTAAGGCATCGTATGAGTTCCTATGACAGCCTTTGGATGCTTTGCTCCTTCTTCGATATGTCCATACTGTTTTATCACTGCTTCGAAGTCACGCAAAGCCACGTTTCTAGGACTCTGCCGGATTGCCTCCAGGGATTTTTTGCTGTGCGTCATGGGACATAAACCTCCTGCACATACTCTGCCTCCTTTTTCGGTCTTCTCCCTTTTTGTGTACTGTAGAAGAACGGCACTATGGTATCATATATGACACCATTTGTCAATATCCCGCAAAAGAGTATGTCGGTTTTAAGTCTTTTTGACGACCAGGGTGATATCATCCTGTGTAATACGGTATCCGCCTGCTACCTTATGGTGTTTTTCGAAATACTGTCGAATCTCAGGTTCCTGTTGTTTAAACTTTGGGTCTAATAATAGAAAAAGGCCGATGGTAACCATATCATCCAGGTTCTCTGTATATATCTCATTCATGAAATAACGCACATCTACAGCATCATCACCGTATCGCTGGATCAAATCTCGCCATAACTCAATGACGTTTACATCATAGCGGGTAAATTGGTTGAAGAAGTCGGCCACCTGTCCTATAGGCGATTGCAGAACAATGACAAGCCGTCCCTTTTCTTCTAAATGTCGGTACATCTTGTCAATTGTTGAGAGCCAGTGTCCCTCCTCGATATAGTACAGGACGTGGGAACATAGAATGAGATCGAAACGTTTTGCTCCCAGGTCGATTTTCTCCCAGATATCGTTGTAGACTGTGAAAGAGGGACATCTCCTTTTGAAAAAAGCTGCCTGTTTTTGATTGGGTTCAACTACCGTGGTCTCAACGAAGGATTGCGAAACGGGTATAGTCAAATTGCCGCAACCGGCGCCTATGTCCAGAAAGCATCTTCGCTGTGGAATCCCTGCGATGGCCTCTCCGATCTTGACCAGTTCAATCCCTTTCTCTGTGGAGCAGCGGCTAAACAGGTCGAGTTGGCGCTGGTATTCAGCGTCTTCTTCTATTTCTACCGATTTACATTGAGATGCATTATCCTCGGAACTTGAAGACATAGTATACTTCCTACTTTATGCCACCGAAGAACTTTGTACGTTTACAGCATAAGCAAAAAACAACTATAATATCAACAATATCAACTGTCGATTAAACTAGTATTAAGCTAATTGCTGCGCATCCCTGCCTGCCTTGATCACATAATCATAGAGTTCTTTGCCAAAATCGGAGACAAGGTTAACATTCTCCAGGTCAACATCCGCATTGTTGAGATACTGCAAACGCAGCATATCTCCGTGGAATGTTTCCGGCACGACTCCACCGAAAAAGAATCCTAGTCTTTCCAGAGATACACAGACCTCCGGAGTAGCCGGGTTTGATAGAGGTATGTCGATGTAGATACAGTCGATGCGGTGTTGGCAAAGCTCCCTGAGCCGAAACTTTACCAGATCCTGCAGATCATCTCCATATTTGAGCACGCACATAAAACCCAGGCTTAATTCGGTTTTTACTGTCACATCAACCTGAGAAGACTCTGCGCTCTCTGCTTGTTTTTTCAGGGAGGTGACGTTGATAATATTTCTATCCAATTTACTTCTCTGGTAGATGCGACTTACCATAGTTTGGTGCTGGGATGGTGCATATATATTGCGCACTGGCTCATTATTAACCCTGCGATAAATTATAATTACAGTTTGACGTTTTTGCTGCTGTTCTCCCTGGATTTTTCTGAACAAAGCATTCGCAGGAATAAAGCCTAAAAGAAGGGCTGTCTCACAACCTCCCAGCGAGAGAATCGTCTGCTGGCTATAAGGGTGCAAGGTCACCGCTTCGCAGTATATGCCATACATTCCACTTGTCCTGGCATAGTTAATAAGGCAATCTGTCAATTTGTTTAAGATGTGGTGTTTTCTGTAGCGGGGATCGGTTATGGCCTGTCCCAGTTCGCCTATTAAAGCATCACGACGGTCTTTACTTATAGCGCTGTGACCTACAACTTCACCATCAGGAGCCTCAGCTAGAAAGGAAATTTGAAGACCATTTTTCAGCCTTTCCTTCATTCTGTCAGGGAAATAGATTTGCTCACCGCTGTACGTATATCCGTAGCAACGATAAAAGCATCTTGCCAGACCAAACGCATCATCCGGTGTCATCAATCTAACGGTTAGAGAAATATCCTGGGAAACGGGCGTGCAAGATGTATCTATAGTGCCTTCTTTCTTTGCATTGATATAATCTTCTGTATTTTTAGAAGGAAGGTTTTTAATTATTTCAATCCGCTTCCCGCGAGGACCCAGGTTAAGAAAGTGAAGCTCATCGGCAAATGCCTTCATCAATGCCACTCCAAGCCCTGATTCTTTACCGCTCTTAAATTTCCTGAAATCGAAAGGCAATCCCTGGTCCTCTACTGCCACCACAATTTGCCCCGGTCTCCGCAGGATGATGACGTCATAGGAGCCTTGCTCATCAGGATCGAAAGCATGCTCAATCACGTTGATGCAAGCTTCCTCAACGGCAACTTCGAGTTGCTCTGTAGCCTTGTCTGTTATGCCCAGCCTGGCACAGCCTTCTTTTACAAAGCTGAGGGTAGCGGGAAGAAATTCTGTTTCTGCCAGAACTGTAATACGAGCTATCTGGTCTTCTTTTTGTATCTTGTCCATGACTTGGACTTTTTCGGCACTCTTACTCAATATCTTAAAAGAATTATTCTTCGGATGCAATAAAAGATATTCGATATACTAATATGCTTCGTCAGGAGAGCACTGCCGAAATCAGACTGGATCCGCCGTAGGTTTACCAGTTGAGTGCTTTATTTCTGGCTAAGGCGTGTATTTACTTCTGATTCTGACTGAAAGTTCTGCCAGCAATTGTAGCGCTCCTTCGGCGGCTTCAGTGGACATGGACGCCAGCGAGCAGGAGGGCGTTATTATACCCTGAGCAATGAGCTGCTTGAAAGAAATTCCATCACGGGTGAACGGAGCCATAGCTTCGCCCAGGCGATCATACAGGCTGGCTACCGTTTCTTTAGCCAGAGATTCCTCATCATTGCCAACAATGCCCCAGGCAATGGTACTGCCCCGTTGCAGGAAAGCTTTCACCTCGGCTGGGTAACAACTCAAAGAATCTGCGTAGTTATAAGCATCGAAGCTCAGGACATCGGCTGAGCTTTTCAGAAGAAGCGACCAGTCGGTGCCGCCACAGCAGTGTACTCCCTTAAGCCCCTGAATGCCACTGAAGGCTTCTTCCAGCAGAGCTGCAACCTGTTCGTTAGAAATGGCGACGAAGGCTGAACCCAGCGAAGCCAGGTAGGGTTCATCAAAAAAGATAAGGGTATTCGGTGAAATCTTTCTGAGGAATTTTTCCTGCCACATTGCTTTTAGCTTGAGGAACTTGGCTGAAGCATCAGCCAGAAGCTCGTCATAAAGTATCCCCCTCTGCTCACGATCGGTAACGCAAAGCCCCCAGCTTATGGGGCCGGTTACCTGTCCCTTGACCATCGGAGGGTGTTTTTCTTTGAGAGCCAGAAAAGCGTGTAGTCCGGCAGCATAATCAGGGCCGGTGCCGTAATCATCATAATTGTTTTCTGAATCGGCGTTGTAAAGTTTCTCCAACTGTGAATCGAATTCTGCAGGACGCTCCACGTAGATTTTGCTGCCTTCCACCACTACTCCGGGAAACCCTTCGCTATACTGGATATACATATTCTCCAGGTTGGAGCGGGCCGGCAGTTGAGGCCAGGCGGGCAGGTCGGGCAAATATTTAGCCACCAGCGCGCAAGCTTCTAAGGCGTCGGTATTAGGCATGCTTCCAATAGCTGTAGGCAAGCAGCCGAATTCCACTTTTGCTGTCATCTTCTTCTCTACTTAATATACTTTCCAATAATCAAATTCAAGTCTTTCTTGACCTGCTCTGGAATAAGCTCCGGCGATGTGGCGATGCAGTTCTTCAGTGCCGTGGTGCAGATACAATCACGTTTCCTGGACAGGTTAGTCACTGCCAGTTTAATGATTTTCTTGGCAGTTCCTACGCTCTTCTGCAAATTCAATATAACCATTTCCGTGGATACCGATTCCACAGTTTCATTCCAGCAGTCATAATCAGTAACAATGGCGATGGTAGCATAGCATATCTCTGCCTCACGGGCTAATTTCGCTTCAGGCAAGCCGGTCATGAAGATGATATCAGCTCCCCAGGAGCGATATAGCTCAGATTCGGCTCTGGTAGAGAATTGAGGGCCTTCCATAATAATGCAGGTACCGCCGTCATGTACCCGGACTCCTGTCTCATGTGCAGATTCATAAAGTATATCGCTGAGAACGGGGCAGAAGGGCTCGGCAAAAGCAATGTGTCCTACAATGCCACCGCTGAAAAAGGTGTTTACTCTGTTTCTGGTGCGATCGATAATCTGGTCGGGGATGACTATGTCCATGGGTTTGATTTTTTCTTTGAGGCTGCCGACGCCAGCGACAGCGATAATCCTCTCCACCCCAAGGGATTTCAGAGCGTAGATATTGGCTCTTGAGGGCACTTCGGTAGGACTGAGACGATGCCCCCTGCCGTGTCGGGGCAGAAAGGCAACCTCTACTTCTTCCAGCTTGCCAACCGTGATAGCATCACTGGGATCGCCGAACGGCGTTTTTACCTTTATTTCCCGGGCATCGGTCAGACCTTCTATCTGGTAGAGTCCGGTTCCGCCGATAACTCCTATTTTGGCTTCAGCCATCAATTATTCTCCTTTTTGTTCTAGTATTTTGACAAATTTCTCATTATTAATTGGTTTTTAAGCTTTCTTCTACAATTTTCCTCTCTTCCTCATTTAACCCATAGAGGTCGTAAACCAGATTATCGATTTCTCTGTCTGTCCGTTCTATTTTCTGAAGCAGTTCATCGCGCTCGTTGCAAGGTGTATTGCGGATTGGCGCTAATTGCTTGTTTAGCTTGAGTATCCTATCTACAAGGGTGACTAAGCTAGCATGCCTCTTTTTGTCGTTAGGATTGTTTATATCAATACAGCGTATAGGGAGCTTTTTAAGAAACATAGTCTTGTAAATATAGAATCCTCCAGCTTTTGGGACTGTGGTTTTCCTATAATAGAAGTTCAAGAGGGATGAATTAAGTATACCTAACAAGTATAAGTAGTCTTTTAGGTCCTTGTTTATTGGAATAATTCCGCAGACCGTGTCTAAATAGAAGATAAAATCATCACAACAGGCAAATCTATTGCACGAAGCTAACTCTGGAACAATTATTTTGGTTGTTGCTTGTTGACTAAAGGTACGTTCACACCATAATTCGTACCATGACTTTGTTGATTTTTCAAAATATTTTCGTCCTGAGAGGTTCTTTTTACGTGAAAGCAGGTAATTCCAAGTAATAGGGAAAAGATTTAAAAAGTCCTCTTCTGGAATCAACTCAGTACGGCCATCTTTGTTACGGTAGGGATATATAACCATCTTTTCTACTGACTCATGGCAGTATCGCTGAATTTGTCTTCCTTGAATAGCTGGTTTCAGAAGGTCTCTTTCTAAATGTAACTTATCAGCCATGCTCAGAGGTAGTGTGAATACCTCGTTTTCTCCAGTTACGATCCCCTCTGATATAGCTTCTGTTAACTCGCCCAGAGGTATATTCGCTTCTGCTTGAATCTTAGACACAATCCGCTCATGTGTTTGGTTAATAAAAACCCATCCATCGTCTTTTAAGTCTTCTTGCCTTATGACTAAGGGCTCTTCATCTATGCTTGGAGATATATAGTTTATGAAATATTGTTGGGTAGGTTTGGATTTCTCAAAAATAAATATACATGTATAGTTCAAGGCTTGCTCGAAAATTTGTTGATGTTGGAAATCTACTATTTGTAGTATTTTACACCTATTCTTTAGTATTGTTCTTATTGTCTGGCCGTGTTGCCGTTTCATGAAGTTAGATGGCATAATGAAACCGAAAAGACCACCTTCCTTTAAGAGTTCGATACCTCTTTCAATAAAGGGTATATATACATCAAATCGACCCTTTGCAGATTCGTAAATATTTTTAAGGTAGTCTTTTTGATCCATAAAACCTTGGAAGCCTATGTACGGCGGATTGCCTATTACTACATCGAATCCGCCTTTAGCCATGATATCCTTGAATTCCTCATTCCAATTAAAGGGCTTTTTCTCCGGCCACTTTTTGCCAAAGTAGGCTTTAAGTTCTTGTTCAGTACCCGAGATAAGTGAATTGCCCTGTTTGATGTTTTCGGCAAGGCTGGGCAAAGTCTCCCGTTTTGCCAGGCTGCGGAGAAGCAGATTAAGCCGGGCTATTTCAATTGCCTGAATATCCAGGTCAACGCCGAAGATGTTGCTGGTAAGTACAGGCAAGCGTTCCCACTGGTCCAGTTTGTAAGCAGACTTGCCCCGCTGATCAGCATGGTAGTTGAGTAACTCATCGTAAGCACGTATCAGGAAAGAGCCTGAGCCACAGGCCGGGTCTAAAATTTTAATATTGATTATTTCATTGTGATTACGTACCTTGAGAAAACGTCCTACAGTTTGTTTAACGATGTAATCTGTTACAAATCTGGGTGTATAGTAGATGCCCTGTTCTTTGCGGCGTTGTTTCTTGGCGGTAAGCTCAAAGGTAGGCTCCTCAGTAAAGCCTAAGTCCATGCGCGCCTGCGCTTCTTTGGCTTTTTGCCTGGCTACCGTAGCCACATGTCCCAGGTATTGCTCGTATACTGTGCCTAGTACATCGGCATCAATCAAGGAAAAGTCGTAATAAGCCATACCTCTGGGCACTTCATACAAACCGTTAATGATTTCTTCGATGGCGACACTGTCGATGAAAACCTGGTCAACTAGATGGGGTGCGAAAAGGTCGCTATCATAGTAGCCGTCAAAATCCCTAAAGATGCGACGCAGTTTTTCAACAAGCTCTCCCTTGCGACCAGCAGCTTGCCATTCATGGACAGCTTCGATCAATACTCTGTCTTCTATTCTTCTGTCTTCACAGGTGCGAATGAAGATAAGACGGTTGAATAGCCTTTGAATAGTTTCATCTATCTGACTGTAACTTAGATTTTTGTTGTAGTGATAAATCTGGCTGAATAAGGATTCACGCCATTGGCGTAGCTGGTTGAAAAGCTGTTGCTCTACCCCCAGACGTGGAGGAAGAGCACCATATCTTTCTGCGCTCTCATTCAGGGCATTATGTTCGATTGATTCTCTGGATAAAAGCCAGAAGTCATCAAAGTTTGTTAGATAATTCCCGCAGGAAAAGTTTGTGAAAATGTGACCGGTTTGAGCGTTATAGACCTGAAGCTCTTTGAAGTCGGTCAGGACTGCCCAGATTATACCTTTGTTGTAGGCGTAGCTAATTGCTTGCTTGATATACTCAGGTCTGGTTAATTCTACCCGTAGAGATTTGGCTTCCAAATAGAACTGGGAGACCCCTTTTAGCTTAAAAACATAGTCCACCCGCCCGCCAACTGCCTTAACTTCTTCGGCTACTTCTTCCCGGCTATATACATCCCAGCCCAGTGCTTGAAAGAGCGGCAATATGAAAACTCTTCTGGTATCTGCCTCGGTGTATTTTTTGATATCAGAAGGCAATAATTCCTGGTATTTCGTAACCAGTTTTGCTACTTCCTGCCGGGCTTTTTCTTTTGTGTTCTTGCTTGTACCGTTAGCCATTTGTTGGGCATCCTGTTCAGGCTTACAGAAATAACCTTTTTAGCCCTTGTTTGTATGGTTTGGTTACATTACCCTTTTCCGTAATTATAGCAGTTATGTATTTGTGTGGCGTGATATCGAAGGCAGGATTGGCTACCTTGATTTTCTGAGGAGCTATGCGTATCCCTGCGATACTGGTTACCTCTTCCGGACTGCGCTCTTCGATGGGTATTTCTGTGCCGGAATTTATGTTGAGGTCGATGGTGCTGGTGGGCGCTGCTACATAAAAGGGTACTTTGTTCTCAGCAGCCAGGACAGCCAGGGTGTAAGTGCCGATTTTATTGGCGGTGTCGCCATTGGCGGCGATTCTATCAGCGCCGACAATAACACAGTCCACTTTGCCCTGGTTTAAAAAATAACCTGCCATGGAATCGGTAATTAGAATTGTCGGTATTTTCTCCTGCAGCAATTCCCAGGCAGTAATACGGGCTCCCTGGAGAAGTGGGCGGGTCTCGGTGGCGATAGCGTTTACTTTTTTACCCTGTGCTCTGGCGGCAATAATAACACCTAAAGCCGTGCCATATCCCCCTGTAGCCAGTGGGCCGGCATTGCAATGAGTCATTATGGTAAAGCCATCTTTAATCAATTCGGCTCCAAGCTGGCTGAGGCGTTCTGTAGCTGACTCCTCTTCGGCATGGATTCTTTCTGCCTCATCGATAAACGTTTTTCTTAGTTGGGCTATATCTCCCTGGCTTTTTGCTTTGCTCCTCATCCTGTCGATGGCTCTGAACAGGTTCACCGCTGTGGGACGTGCGGAGGCAAAGCTCTGTAGAATCTCATCAACTTTGCCCAGAAATTCCTTTTTACTTTTAGCTTTTATATTTAAAACTCCCAGGGCAATACCGTAGGCAGCGGCTATACCGATGGCCGGTGCGCCACGGACTTTAAGCTCTTCTATAGCGGCTACAATATCACGATAATCGCTGGTTTCTAAGAAATCTATCTTTCCGGGCAATTTTGTCTGGTCAATGATTTTGAGCCTGCCATCAAGCCATTCAACCGGTTTCATGCGGTTCCTCTGCTGTAGTATTTTTCCCAATCGTCCATTGCTTTTTCCAGGTTCTTGAGAAATAGCTCGCGGTCAGCCGGAGTGATATTTACATTCATGCCCTTTTTCCTGACGATTTGCACGGCGTGTTTGCCTGAGAAGGAGCTGGGGAAATTAATTCCAGAGGTAATTCCTTTAGGAATTCGGGCGGTTTTAATATTCTTAAACGGTATGTTAAAGGAAAACGGCCCGCCCAGGACTATTTTAACTTTGCTGTCAAGGATAATGTATTTTTTGGGGAAGATTAACCAGAATATAATCAATATTAAAACGACAACTCCAAACATCTCGATTGCCGCTTTGACATCATTGGTGATAAGTAAATAAAATGCAGTGCCCAGGATTATAAGTACAGGAATGGCCAGAAGAAGCTTGAGCCAGATGTCCTTATTGGTGTCATCCTGGTAAATTATCGAATCCACTATGAAGCTATCCTTTCAATGTTAATTCCTTCGATCCTGATTCCAGGCTTTGAGCTTTTAATATTAGCATAAATCCTGGTTTTTATTCTTTAGCGCTATTTCTATCAGATTGGCTGTTTGCTTACCTATATTTGGTATGTCTAGTAAGCCCTGAATCCCCTGGCTGGCATAGATTTCGGCAACACTCCTGTCCAGTTCATCTATGGTCCAGCCAGCCTTGCGGTATGCCCAGATTTTATTGGTGTTTTCCTTTGCCAGTTCCAGGTCGTAGACTTTGAGGAAAAGCATCTCGGCAACCTTTTTATTGATGGCTAACTTGCCTGGGGGTATCCAGCGGGATATCCTGTCTTTAATTCCGTGTTTTTGGCATAGCTCTCGAATTTTAATAGCAATCCTGACCCAGTAATCACCTGGTGGGCTATAGTTCCCTTTGTAAAGCTCGTTGTATTTTGTGACGAGCTCGGGGTAATTGCGTTCCAGAACTCCCATATAGCGCTCTTTCTGAAAGCCGGATAAGGTGAGCCCAGCGGCCAAAGCAAAGCTGCCGCCGGAGTCCTTGGTCATTTTAACCACATCTTCCAGGCTGGAATCGGAATCCGAAATAAAAGGCAAGATTGGCATGAAACA
>Ga0265297_10004097_pt1 | contig 24586 bp, 28 predicted proteins | sample Munlanlwell13791_FD_192502 | JGI IMG/M metagenome (GOLD analysis project Ga0265297, IMG submission 192502) | Leachate microbial communities from a municipal landfill in Southern Ontario, Canada - Leachate well 137-91 | ecosystem: Engineered > Solid waste > Landfill > Unclassified | place... | reverse complement strand
ATGCCTCTTTTTGGTAATCTAATCGTATATGAAATCTGAAAACAAAGTATCCAATTTTCTTGGCGGTGCTTGGTCTGAAATCAAAAAAATCACCTGGCCAACCAAATCAGAAACTATTAAATACACTTTAACAGTTATTGCTATTTGTTTAGTCGTAGCTGGATTTTTGGGTTTATGCGACCTATTATACATCTATTTAATGGAGAATTTCATATTCTAAACATATGTCAAAACAACAAATTACAAACGAAAGAAGATGGTATGTCTTGCATACATATTCTGGATATGAAGACGCGGTAGCTAAGAGCTTGACCCAAAGGATAGAATCTTTAGGAATGGAAGAAAAGATTTTCAACGTCATGGTTCCTAAGGAAAAAAAGATTAAGATTAGAAACGGAAAAAAGAAAACAGTCGAAGAAAAAATCTACCCGGGATACGTACTAGTTGAAATGATCGTTACGGATGATTCATGGTACGTAGTTAGAAACACTCCCAATGTAACTGGATTCGTTGGTTCAGGAACAGTTCCATTACCGGTATCATTGGATGAGATGTTATCTTTGAAAAAGAGAGTTGAAGTTGAAGAACCGAAATACAAAATTGACTTCAAGAAAGGAGATGCCGTTAAAATTATTGACGGACCATTCAAAGATTCTGACGGAAAAGTTTCGGGAATAGATAAAGAGAAAGGAAAAGTCAAAGTGTTAATTAATATGTTCGGCAGAGATACTCCGCTGGAACTAGAATCATTACAAATTAAAAAGATTTAAGTATATGGCAAAGAAAGTAAAAGCGATCGTAAAATTGCATATTCAGGCCGGAAAGGCCACTCCCGCACCTCCCGTAGGTCCGGCTTTGGCATCTCAAGGTGTGAACATTGCTGAGTTCTGTTCTAAATTTAACGAACTAACCAGAGATAAGGGAAACTTCAAAATTCCGGCAGATATTACTGTTTACGAAGACAGAACCTATTCAATGGTTTTGAAGCAGCCTCCGGCTCCACAATTAATCAAAACTAAGATTGGTTTGGAAAAAGGATCTGGCGAAGCTAACAAAAAGAAAGTGGGAAAAATCACTAAGGCTCAATTGAGAGAGGTAGCCGAACAAAAAATGCAAGATATGAACACTAGTGACGTTGACCAGGCAATGAAGACCTTGACCGGTACTGCCAAGTCATTGGGAATAGAAGTCATTGATTAAACTATAAATGATTTTATCAGACCGAGACATTAAAAAACTGATAGAAGAAAATAAGATTCAGATTACCCCGAAGCCAAACCTTGAAGAGCAATTAGGTTCGGCTTCTTTGGATTTAAGGCTGGGGGATGAGTTTGCGGTCTTTGAACACACTAAAAAAGCTTTTATCGATACTAGGGATCCTAAAGGATTGGACGGAATGACAAAACCGGTAGTAGTTCCTGCAGGAGAAGCGTTTGTCTTTCATCCCGGTGAATTTGTTTTAGGAGTGACGATGGAGGAAGTATTTTTGCCAGCCGATGTAGCAGCGAGAATTGATGGTCGCTCATCTTTAGGAAGATTGGGTATTGTTATTCATTCAACTGCTGGACACATTGATCCGGGATTCAAAGGTAAAATCGTTTTGGAGATGGAAAACATCGGTATGATTCCGGTATTACTGTATCCAGGAACAAGAATCTGCCAACTGGTATTCGAACCGCTATCATCTCCGACCACTAATCCGTATTATTTAAAAAAGAATGCCAAATATGTTAATGCTCAGCATCCTCAGGAAAGCAAATTAGAAAAAGCCTAAATAAATTCAAATGGAACTTAATAAGGGAAAGTTTATCGTAATAGAAGGAATTGACGGCTGTGGTAAAGGAACTCAGACAAAATTTTTGTCTGATTTTTTATCGCAAAAGAAAGAAATATTTGTTAATAAATATCCTCAATATGGCAAACCAATAGGAGATTTAATTGATCAATGGCTTCATAAAAAACATGAATTTAATCCTGAAACTCAAGCTCTCCTTTATTTCACTGATTTTTTAAAGGATAAGGAGATGGTGGAAAATTATCTTAAAAGTGGTAAAATGGTTGTAGTTGATAGATATTTCACAGCCACTATTGTTTATCAACGGAAGAAAGGCGTTCCGCTTGAAAAATTATTGAACTTAGCTGAGTTATTTAAACTTCCTAAACCAGATATTTGTATTTATTTAAAGATATCAGCTGAAACGTCTTTAAAAAGAAAGGGGAAAGAAAAAGGCAATATAAATCTAGACAGACATGAAGAAGATAAGGCATTCCAGATTGCTGTAGCTAATGGTTTCGATGAAATTGCTAATAATAATACTTTTTGCGATTGGACGGTAATTGACGGAGAGAAAACACCAGAAGAAGTTTTTAAAGATATATTAGAAGTATTAAATAAAAAATTCGGAATATGAAAATAAACCAATACATCGACCATACAAATATCAGGATTGAATCCAAAAAGCAGGATATCATTAAAACTTGCGCTGAAGCGAAAGAATATCAATTCCGCGGAGTTTGCATCAGGCCTAATTTTGTGAAATTGGTGGCCGATGAATTAAGCGGAACAGGAATTAAGACAGTGGTTTTAATTGACGACCCGATTGGAGACAGTACACATGAAGAAAGATTGAGAATCGCCAAGAAAGCTGTTTTAGATGGAGCCGATGATTTGGATATTGTGGTTAATGTTATTGATGTTAAACACGAAAGATGGGGAAAGATTGAAAAAGACCTAAAAGATATTTGTAAATTACATGACACCAAGGTGATTATTGCTTCGGGTATGCTGACCGATTCGGAAATAGCCAAGGTTTCTTCAATTGTTAAAAAAGCCGGAGCGATTTGCGTTAAAACGGCGACAGATAAAGATCCTTTGGAGAACAGAGAAATAACGGAAAAGGCCAGACACCTGAAGATAATGAGAGAGAATGCTCCCGGATTATTAATCAAAGCTTCGGGAAACATTAAGACTTTAAAAGATATTAAAGCAATGATTAAGGCCGGGGCCGATATCGTCGGTTCTTCCAGCGGAGTTTCAATAATGAAAGAATTAAAGAAATAATATGTATAAAACAACCATCGGATTAGAAATACACTTTGAATCAAAAACAAAATCAAAAATGTTTTGTTCTTGTGCTAATAATCCCGATGAAAAGACACCGAATAAGAATGTCTGCCCGATTTGCATGGCCCATCCGGGAACCTTGCCGGTAATTAATGAAGAAGCAATCAATAATATCATTTTAACCGGTCTGGCTTTGCATTGTGAAATACAGAATCATTCTAAGTTTGATAGAAAAAGTTATTTCTATCCCGATTTACCGAAAGGATATCAGATATCTCAGTTTGATTTGCCGATTTGCAAGAATGGATATTTGGATATTCATTTAGATGACGGAACGGTAAAGAGAATTAGAATTAACAGAATTCACATGGAAGAAGATACTGGCAGATTAAATCATGCTCCCGACGGTTCAAGTTTGGTTGATTTCAACCGAGCTGGAGTTCCTTTGATGGAATTGGTAACTGAGCCGGATATTAATTCGGCCGAAGAAGCAAAGAAGTTTGCTCAAGAATTACAATTGATTTTAAGATACATCAATGTTTCCGATGCTGATATGGAAAAAGGACAAATGAGATGCGAAGTTAATATTTCAATCAGCAAGACCGAACAATTGGGAACCAAGGTGGAAATTAAAAACCTTAATTCTTTTAGAGTGGTTGAGAAATCAATCGAATTTGAGGTTAAAAGACAGGCTGAATTATTGGATGAAGGGAAAAAGGTTACCCAAGAAACAAGAGGCTGGCACGATACCAAGCAAATTACCATGGAGCAGAGAAATAAAGAAGATTCTTTTGAATACAGATATTTTCCTGAACCTGATTTACCGCCTTTAAATATTTCTAATGAAATGATTAATGATATTCAAGGAAGATTGCCGGAACTGCCGGAAGGAAAAAGAAATAGATTTAGTGAAGAATATTCCTTGGACGTCAAATCAATCGAATTCTATATCAAAGACGAGGTTCTTTCTGATTATTTTGAAAAGATAGTTTCCGAATTAAAATGTTGGAGAGAAGACAGGGATTGCAAAAATGATTTGATTAATTCAATTAAGGTTTGTTCTAATTATCTTTCAACCGACCTTCAGGCTTTGATTAAAAATGACCCGGAGATGAAAGAATACGATTCAATTAAACTGGAAAAGAAAATTACCGCCGAAAACTTTGCCGAATTAATCTGTATGATTACCGAGGGAGATATCTCCAGTAGTATCGCTAAAATAATTTTATTGGAGATGTATAATACTCAGAAAGATCCGTCTGATATTTTAGATGCTAAAGGATTGAAGCAAATAAACGACGGGGGAGAGATAGATAAAATAATTTCTGATGTTTTATCAAAGAATGATAAGGCGGTTGAAGATTATAAAAAAGGAAAACAGAATAGTTTTACCTTCTTAATCGGACAAATCATGACCGCTTCAAAAGGAAAAGCCAATCCGCAAACGGTAAGCGAGCTGCTTAAAAAAAAGTTAGATAAATAAAGGTCGTTAATATATAAACTTAAATTAAAAATATGATGATCGGAATTGTTATTGTAATTATCGGTTTAGCCTTTTTATTGCAAAGCTTGGGAATTATTTCCGGAGATGCCTGGCAAATAATCTGGCCCTGTCTTTTAATCGTTGTCGGATTGGGAATTATTTGCAAAGAAAGAGGGAAATGTTGTTGCGGAATGGACCACAAGAAAGAAGAAAAATAAGAATAAAGAGAGCCGAAAGGCTCTTTTTTGTTATTTGACAAATTATACAAATCATATATTCTTTAGTTAAATCGCTTTAATTAGCGATAACAGATCTTTGTCAAATGAGGTGATGATTAAATGGCTAACTACAAAAGCGAATGGATGACCATTAAAGATGCTGCAAAGGTATTAAATTGCAGCCCTGAAGACATTGAAATGTTAATCAAAGTAACCATGGTCGCCGATATCAGGAATAACGGCGGAAAACTGGTCAACCCAAAAGAAATCAGGAATTTTTTAAAGAGGGTACAGGTGATTGCAAGTCAATTGTTGTCTCCCCTTAAGGCTGAACCTAAAATAAAAGAAGCGGTTGACCTTATTATAGGTAAAGAAGCCGCAGAAAAACTTGGCATTCCATACAATGTTTTCAAAAGGATGTGCCGGGAAGGTGAAATTAAGGCTAAACCAAGAGGGAGAGGATATCTTGTCGAGAAGAAAGTAATCGACGAATTTATTTTGTCGAAAGACGGGGCAAAAACTCCTTCAATTCAGGAAAAAGCTGGTACAGGATTATTACCTAAGCCCCCTTCTCAAAAATCTCCAGATTCTCCACCCGATAGAGACATATCTATTATTGTGCCGCCAGAAGATCCTCCGGACGATGAAGACTTTCAGCCCTCAGAAGATTACAAACCTGAAGTTCTACCAAAATCGGGAAGGAATTCTTACTCAATAAGAGCAAGAGAAAAGAATGGAGGATGTTATTGTCGGCTTGATGAAGTGTGTGAGGGACTGCATATGGAAGAGGCTCGAATCAAAAAATGGATAATCGACAAACAAGTCAAAGTCATAAAAGAAATCGAGCGAACAAAGACCATTTTGTATATTGAAAAAGAAAGTCTCAGGACTTTCTTAGAAAAGAATGACATAATGGTAAACTTTAATGAGACGCATTGAGAACGAAAAATCGTTCTCTTTTTTATATCCACTTAATAGTTTTATCTTTCTTGAACCAAGTCATTTGTCTTTTGGCGAATTTGATAGTATTTGTTTTTATTTTCTCAATCGTATTCTCAAGAGATTCTTTTTTATTAAAATAATCTTCCCATTCGCGGTAGCCGATTGTTTGCATGGGAGAAATATTGAAACCGTATTTATTGGATAGCTTTCTAACTTCTTTTTCTAGTCCTTGCTTAATCATTAAATCAACTCTTTTTTTAATTCTTTCTTCCAGTTCTTTTTTATTAATTTTAATTCCAAGCTGAAGAACATCATATATCGGTTCTTTTTTTCTTTCCTTAAAGAAGGGCTCTTTAATAGACAAAGAAACTTCTATTGCTCTGATTAATCTTCTTCTGTTATTCTTATCTATCCTTATTGCTCCTTCTTTGTCTAAACTCTTGTACATTTCAAACAATTCTTCGGTTCCTTTCTTTTCTAGTTTATTCCTTAATTTTTCATCGGCTTTGACAGATGGAAAATCAAGATTTTCAATGATTGATTTGATGTATAGTCCTGTTCCACCAACCAAAATAGGCAGCTTTCCTTTTTCTATTATTTCATTAATCTTTTTAACGGCTTCTTGTTTAAATAAAGCAACGTTAAAATCTTCATCAGGAGAAACAATATCGATTAAATAATGAGGGACTCCTTTTAATTCTTTCGGTTTGGCGGTTCCGATATCCATTCCTTTGTATATTGTTCTTGAATCAGCGGTAACTATTTCTCCGCTGAATTTCTTGGCCAAATCAATTGCCAAATCGGTTTTGCCACTGGCAGTAGGACCCAAAACAACAACTAGTTTCGGTTTAACTAAAATTCCTTCAAAGTTCCAGGCCGTAGCTTTGATTATTTTGACTTTAACAAACTTTCCCGACAGATCTTCATTTGATTTGAATCTTATCGCTTTATTCTCTCCGGTTCGGCCATTGCAATATTCACCGTCTTTTTCCAAAACCAAAACATCAACTTCTTTGTTTAATAATTTTAAATTATTTTTTAAAGCGGTTTCCTTTAATATTTGATTCAAAGCCATCGCTCTTCTTTTTTTGTCTTTCTTTAAAACATTGTTTGTTAATTTTTCGCAAGAAAAAGATTGGGGGCGGGGAGAGTATTCGGAAATAAACGCTAAATCAAACTGGACCTCTTTCATTAATTTTTCACTATTTTTAAATTGTGCTTCGGTTTCATCGGGGAAGCCGACGATGATGTCGGTTGAAATACTAATATTATTATTGAAAGTTTTTTTTATTTTTTTAACCAAAGCCAAATACTTTTCTCTGGTATACGGTCGGTTCATTTTTCTTAAAATAGTATTGTCTCCCGATTGGACCGGCAGATTAAGATAGGGAACAAACTTCTTGCTTTCTTTTAGGGTTTTAATTAGTTCATCGGAAAAATCTTTGGGATGAGGACTGGTAAAGCGTAACCAAAACTTTCCCTTGATTTTATCAATCTCTTTTATCAGTTTGCTGAAGTCGACTCCTTTGGAATAATAACTGTTAACGTTTTCTCCCAAAAGCCAGATTTCCTTATATCCCTTATTCACCAAATCTTTAACTTCTTTTAAGATATCTTTGTGATTTCTGGAAACCAGTCTGCCGCGGGTGAAGGGGACAGCGCAGTAAGTGCAGAAGTTATCGCAGCCATTGGAAATAGGAACAAAAGCCTGGATTTTACTCTGGTGTCTAGGAACGATATTCAAATAATTAAAACGATTGGCTTTGACTTCTTTTCCTTTCATTAATTCCGGCCATTTATCCAAATGTTCCTTATCCAAGACGAAATCAAAGACTTCGGCCAATTTGGTTCTTTCTGGCTTTAAAACACAGCCGGTTAAGACCGTTTTAAAGGCTTTATTCTTCGTTTTGAGAGCCTTAAACTGGGGAATTAGTCCGTAAACTCGGTCAACGGCTGATTGCCTCACCGAGCACATATTAACTATCACCAAATCAGCCTCTTTTTGATTAAGAGTTTTTTTGTAGTTTAGGCTTTCTAGGACAGAAGCGATTCTCTCTGAATCGGACCTATTCATTTGGCAGCCGAAGGTGATAATCTGATATTTCATATATAAATACTACACAAAATAGGGTGTTAATACAACCTATTGACAAATATTAGTATATGTTCTATAATATCCTCAGAACATTAAGTTTACATATGGAGAGAAAGAACATGATGAACGTTAACACTGAAGGAACGAACTGTATGTTGAACATCGTCGACATTGCAACAGTCAAGCCGACGATAGAAAAAGATCGTATGTGTGGCGTACCATTAAGGGTAAGAGCGCCATCAAATGTCCGGAAAGTGAATTTTACCGAAACAAAACAGGTAAACAACTAAATTCACTTAAACCGGACTTTTTTTATTTCAAATTATTTCCTGTATTCTGTTCCACATTCTTTATTATAGAATTTCCATTCCTCGCATTCCTTTCCGTCATTAAAAATACAAACTCCGTATTGACCTCCGTCCTCGTCAGTTCTTATTTCTAATTTGTATCCCTGTTGAACACAAAAGGTTGAAGCCGGATTAGCGATTTGAGTTGTTCCTTTTTGGCATTCTCCTTTGTATTTAACACTTACTCCGGCGGCCTTACTGTAGCATTCATTACTATACGTTTTTCCGTTTTCTCCGCAAACCGGATCCCAAAGAGTAGGGCAGACAATATTATCTGTGTCGTCTGTTTGAGTAATTTTCTGGCAGATATTTTGTCCGTCTTTTGGTGTGGCGGTATATCCGGGACAGCATACTTTTCCGACGGCAACAATCTTTCCTTCGCTAATACAAGTTCCGCATTTTCCTTTATATGCAACTCCAACTCCGGCTTTCTTTGCCTCACAAAGACTATTGTAGTCTTTATTATCAGTTCCGCAGACCGGATTTACGACTTCAAGACAGGTAATGCCACCTTCGCTGTATCTATTGGCAATTTGTGATTGTATTTCATCAACTATTTTTTTCGCTTCAGAAGAAATACTTAAAGAAAATAAACCGTTTAAAATATCTTTATAGTCAATATCTTCTCCGGAAAGAACACTTTGGCCGTATTCCAATAATTTAGCCTTGTCTTCTTCCGAAATGTTTCCCAGGTTATTTAAAATATCCTGATTTTTGGCTACCAATTTTTGAATATATTCTTCGGAGATTAAATCCTTGTATTCATTCTTCGTTTTTAATTCGGAAAAGTATTCATTCAGCTTATTTTTTTCTTCTTCGGTTAAATTAGTGTCAGTTAATCTTCTTTCAATAATTTTATTCTCCACTTCGATAATTGTTTTTCTGGCCTGTTCAGGAACAATGCTTTCCACTCTTTTTAATACTTCGAGAACATTAGTTGTTCCTGTTTTTGCATTATCAATCGCTTCTTCAATGGCATCCCTGACTTTTATCGAAGAGCCTAATCCCAAAGAAGTATTGGTTAGACTGTTGAGGGCTTTTTCTTTTGATTCAAAAATCTTTTGAGATGATTCAGCTCTTTTTTCGGCTATTTGATCTAATAGCTTTTGCTGATTGAAAGTTTGAATGGTTATCTTTTTCAAAAAAATATTACTGCTTTCGCTGTCTTGTTTTAAGGTTGAAGCGTATTCTTGTAGGCTTTTAAGAGAGTTGGTGTAATTGGATAAGGCGTTCTCCAAATCTTCTTTATCGCCCGATAATTTATCGGCTTCAAGCAATTTCTCGCTGGCAATCTTTAATTTAATTTCCGCTTTTTTCGTTGGATCTAGAGTAATCAGCATTTGAATTTCTCGGCCAAACTCTTTTAAGAAATAAAAGGGATTGGTGGGTAAAACGGTCGGTTCGGAAACATTCAAATCTTCAGCCGTGATGGTCGTCTCTTCGGCAAAGACGGAAAAAGAAGAAAACATTAGAACAGTAGCCAAAAACAAGAATAATATTTTTTTCATAAATTAATTATTAATTTTCTTAATAAATTCTTCAATGCTTAATACTCCCAAGTCTATTTTTCCTCTTTGCCTTACACTCACAGTCTTATTTTCTTTTTCTACATCTCCAACCACTAATAAGTAGGGGATTTTTTCCATTTCACCGCTTCTAATCTTCTTACCGATAGTTTCATTATTATCATCTATCTTCACTCGATATTCTTTTAGTTTCTCAGCCACAATTTTAGCGTATTCACGGTGAGATTCTCCAACCGGAAGAATCTTAATTTGGACAGGGGCTAACCAGAAAGGGAAAGCGCCGGCATAGTGTTCGATTAAAAGACCGATGAATCTTTCGAATGAACCGAATAAAGCGCGGTGCAACATATAGGGTTGTTCTTTTTCTCCTTGATCATTGGTGAATTCCATCTGGAATCTTTCCGGCAGATTGAAATCGAATTGCAGGGTCGAACATTGCCATTCACGCCCTAAAGCATCCTTGATTTTGAAATCTAATTTAGGACCGTAAAAAGCTGCTTCGCCTTCTTCTTCTTTAAAGTTCAATCCTTTTTCTTTGGCAACATTTCTCAAGACTGATTCCGAGAAATTCCAACCTTCGTCATTGCCGGCATATTTTTCTTTGTTCTTCGGATCTCTTAGAGAGAGATAAACATTTACTGAATCAGCACTGAATCCGAAAGCTTTATAAATGAAAAGGATAAAATCGATTACTTTCTTTAATTCATTTTCAACCTGGTCTTTGCGGCAGATAATGTGGGCATCATCTTGAGTAAAGCCTCTTACCCTGGTTAATCCGGAAAGTTCTCCTTTCTTTTCAAATCGGTAAACAGTTCCTGTTTCCGCCCAAAGTAACGGTAAGTCTCGGTAAGAACGGGGAGAACTGTTATAAATTGAAACATGGAAAGGACAGTTCATCGGTTTCAACAAGAACTGTTCCGATTCCTTAATCTCATCTTTATTCTTCAATTCTTCTAATGATTGCCCAACTTCTATCGGAGGATACATACTGCCTGAATAAAAGCCCCAGTGGCCACTACGTTCCCATAGTCTTCTGTTTCCAATATGCGGAGTCCTTACCAAATCGTATCCATTCTCTAAATGTTTTTTAAACCAAAAGTCTTCAATGATTCTCCATAAAATTGCTCCCTTTGGGTGCCAAAGAACCAAACCGATGCCGACTTCTTCATCGATATGGAACAAATCCAATTCTTTTCCTAATTTTCGGTGGTCTCTTTTTTCCGCTTCTTCAAGTATTTTCAAATGTTCGTTCAATTTTTCTTCGGTTGCAAAAGCCAGACCGTAGATTCTAGTTAACATATTATTCTTTTCATCGCCCTTCCAGTAGGCTCCGGCTAATTTCTGCAGTTTGAAAGCTTTGGCATTGATTTCTTTAGTTGATTTGACATGAGGTCCTTTGCATAAATCAACGAAATCACCAGAAGTGTAGATAGAAACTTTTTCTTCGGGTATTTCTTCAATTAAATCTAATTTGTAAGGCTCTCCGGCAAATATTTCCTTGGCTTCCTTCTTGGAGATATCTTTTTTAATAAAAGGAATATCTTTTTTAAGAAGCTCTTTCATCTTCTTTTCTATTTTTACCAAGTCTTCTTCTTTAAGTTCGACTTCAATATCGTAATAGAAGCCGTTTTCGATGGCTGGTCCGATGCCGAACTTGGCAGTCGGGTATAGTTCTTTAACGGCCGCAGCTAAGATATGCGATAACGAATGTTTTATTTCTTCTAATTCCATATGTTTATTATTATGCTTCTAATATTTCTTCAACTTCACTAGCGATTACTTTCGGCATTCCATCTTTCGTGTCCGTCCTGCCGGTAATCGACACTATTTTATTTTCTACAAAAGCGTAGGGATTTTTTTCAATCATTGAAGGGAAGACGACTACTTCGATCGTGTCCGTCAAATCTTGAACTTTAATGAACATCATCGGGTCTCCTTTTTTCGTCAGTATTTTTTTAATACTGGAGATAATACCGCCGATCGTGACCGTCTCACCGTTAATGATGTATTTTTCAAAGGGATTTCGGCTACCGGCCGCCGTACCGTTTAAATCAGCCACAATCTTTCTGATTGACGTTGTTTGTTGTTCCAACATTTCTCGGTGCTTTTCCAAAGGATGGCCGGAAATATACAGCCCCAACAATTCTTTTTCCCACATTAGTTTATCATATTCATTAGCCGGTTCTACGTTGTCTAAAGTAATACCATTAGAAAAACTAACTGAAGTTGAATTATCAAACAAACCTCTTTGTCCGCTCTCTTTTATCTTCTGGTTTTTCTTCGACCAATTCAAAAGCTTTTCTAAATTTAAAAGAATTTGATTTCTTTCTTTTAGATTGTCAAAAGTTCCGGCTCTGGTCAAGCTTTCCAATGATTTTTTATTTAAAACCTTAGCCTCGACTCGGGAAATAAAATCTTCGATGGTTTTAAAGTGTCCGTTCTTTTTTCTTTCGTTAACAATTAATTCAACAATATTATAGCCGACGTTTTTAATGGCTGACAATCCAAACCTGATTTGTCTTTTGTCCGGAACCACACTGAAGTTACTGAAACTTTCATTGATTTCCGGTGGCAAGACCTCAATTTTCATTTTCTTACATTCTTCAATCAAGATTGAAATTCTTTCTAGATCAGAACCTTCAGCGGTTAACAAAGCTGCCATGTATTCAACCGGATAATTAGCTTTAAGATAGGCGGTCTGGTAGGCGATAATAGCATAACAGGCAGCATGCGACTTATTAAACGAATATCTCGCAAACGGTTCAATCCAATGCCATAATTCAACGGCAATTCTTTCATCAATCTTATTCGCTTTCATACCGTCAACAAACTTGTCCTTCTGTTCCATTAAAAGCTTTTCAATCTTTTTACCAATCGCTTTTCTCAAAATATCAGCTTCGGCCAAAGTAAAGCCGGCTAAATCTTGAGCGATACGCATGATTTGTTCCTGGTAAACGGGAATGCCGTAAGTATTTTCAAGAATCGGCTTCAATAACGGATGCATATATTTAACTTCTTTTCTTTTGTGTTTGCCGTTAATGTATTCGGGAATGTGCTGCATCGGGCCGGGACGATACAAAGCCACCAAAGCGATAATATCTTCGATTTCGGTCGGTTTCAATTGTTTAACATATCTTCTCATTCCATCAGACTCTAATTGGAAGACACCGATACAATCTCCATCCTGTAATAATTTGTAAGTTTTAGGGTCGTCTAACGGAATCCTGTCGATATCAACATTGATTCCACGAACCGCATAAATTCTTTTTAATGTTTCTTCGATAATGGTCAAGTTTTTCAATCCTAAGAAATCCATTTTCAATAATCCCATTGATTCAACCGCATGCATTTCATATTGAGTCACAATTGCGTTTTCGTCCTGAGTCGGATGCTGAATGGGAACAGAATCATCTAAGGGATTTCTTGAAATTACCACTCCGCAAGCATGAGTTGAAGCATGTCTGGCACAGCCTTCGATTTTTAAAGCTAAATCAATTAATCTTTCCGCTTCTTTGTCTGATTCGTATAGACTTTTAAATTCATCTATTTTTTCTAGAGTTTCACTCAAGCTGAAACCAAGCGGAATCATTTTCGCAATTTTGTCACAATAAGAATATTGATAGCCTAAAGCTCTACCGACATCACGGATGGAAGCTTTGGCGGCCATGGTTCCAAAGGTGATAATCTGAGCCACTTTGTTTCGGCCGTATTTTTCAGCCACGTAATTGATAACCTCATCTCTTCTTTTATCAGTAAAATCCAAATCGATATCCGGCGGAGAGATTCTATCCGGATTTAAGAACCTCTGGAAGTACAGATTATATCTTAAAGGGTCAACGTTAGTGATGTTGGCTAAATAGGCGACAATTGAACCTCCGGCCGAACCTCTGCCCGGACCGACAACGATTCTATTATTCTTGGCCCAATTAACAAAATCTTGAACGATTAAAAAGTATCCGGAAAAGCCGGTACGATTAATGACCGATAATTCATATTCCATTCTCTCAATCACTTCTTTTAGTTTCGCGTCTTTAATTTCTTCAACTTTGAATTCTTTTCCTTTTTCAACCTTATCAAGAATGTCTTTTAATTCGGGAGAATGAATATCGTATTTCTTTTCAATTCCCAGATAGCATAATTCTCTTAAATAACTTTCTGAAGTCTTTCCTTCAGGAACATCAAAAGAGGGAAGTTTAAATTCTCCTAATTTCAATTCCAAATTGCATTGTTCGACTATTTTCTGGGTATTCTCAATCGCTTCAGGAACATCTTTAAAATCTTCCATCATTTCTTCTCCTGATTTGATAGAAAAATCATCTCCAATCATTGATAGTCTTTCTTTGTCATTAATATCCGCTCCGGTATTAATTAGCATTAAAACATCCTGGGCTTCGGCATCATCTTTATTAACATAATGAGAGTCGTTGGTAGCCACCAACGGAATTCCTGTTTTCTTGCTCAACTCGATTATCATTTTATTGGCTCTGGCTTGTTCGGGTATGCCGGGGTGATTTTGTATTTCCAGATAGTAATTTCCTTTGCCGAACATCTTTTGGTATCGCAAAGCCAATTCTTCGGCTTCTTCTTTTTTATTGGAAAGCAATAAATGAGGGATATGGCCTTGCAAACAGGCGGACATACCGATCAATCCTTCGGAATACTTTTCCAATAATTCCAAATCAACTCTGGGCTTATAATAGAATCCTTTCAAGTGAGCTTCGGTAACAATCTTGACTAAGTTTTTGTATCCTTGTTCGTTTCTAACCAAAAGAATCAAGTGAAAACGCCTACCATCTAAATTGGGGGTCTTGTCTTCCATGCCTCTGATTGCTTCGTATACTTCGCAGCCGATTATCGGTTTTACTCCCTTGGCTTTGGCTTTTTGATAGAATTCAATTACTCCGTACATGGTTCCGTGGTCGGTGATGGCAACCGAATCCATGCCAAGTTCTTTGACCCTATCAATAATGTCATCTATTTTCGCTAATCCATCCAAAAGAGAATAGTGCGAGTGCAAGTGCAAATGTGTAAACTTCTGATTCATTTGTCTAAATTCAATTAAATAATCTTTTTCCCTCCTATTTTAGCTTTCGTCGTATCAATCGCTCCTTTCTGGCTTTCCGTTCCCGTTAAAACAAGATTGCTGCCGACATTGGTTTCATCTAAATCAATCGTTCCCGAGGTTTTCATTTTTCCCAAATTAAGGTTTCCTTTGACATTGGCCGTACCAAAAAAAACATCTCCTCTCACTAGTAAATCATCGTAGTTGGCTGATTCAATTTCGGCATTCTCTAAAATCACATCTCCAAATATTTCCGTTTTGGCGAGTGACAAAAATCCGGCAGTAATTAACCCTCTGGCATTAATATTTCCTCCGATTTTGGCTCCGACTAGATTAATCGCTCCGTTGATTTGGGCATTTTCAAATATCAAATCCTTTTTTATATCCGCTTTGCCTAGATACAATGAACCGTTAATGACCGCTCCTTTCAAATTAAGGTCTCCGATGATAACTATTTCTCCCAAGAAGACTGGTCCCATTATTTTAGTATTTTCCAGATTCAATCCAAATTTAATCTTGTCAATAATAACATTAAAATCAGATAGAGTTTTATTACTGAAATCAACCGGGCGGCCTTCTTTTTCCGCCATCTTGATTTCATTGATTATTTCCATCTGACCCAAGACTTCTTCTTTATTATTGCCGTTTAATATGACCATATGTTAATATGTTTAATATATCTTAATAATATCCCATATTTGATTATGATTCAAGCAGAAAAGAGACTCTGGAAAAAGGGGTATAAATATGTGGTGGGAATTGATGAGGCGGGAAGAGGTCCTTTAGCTGGTCCGGTTGTGTCCAGCGCGGTTTTAATCCTGGAAAAAGACTTTAAGCACGCAAAAAAAATCAAATCAGTCAAAGATTCAAAGAAGTTAACTGAAAAAAAAAGGGAAGAGGTCTATCCTAATTTAATCAATAGTTCTAAATTGAAGTGGGGAATCGGAATAGTTTCAGAAAAGATGATTGATAGAATTAATGTCTTAGAAGCAACCAAGCTTTCAATGATTAAAGCGATTAAGGATTTAGAAAAAAGGAATAATATTAAAGTTGACCATCTTATTCTTGATGGAAAGATGAAACTTGATTTAGAAATTGATCAATTATCAATTATTAAAGCCGACGATAAAGTATTTTCTGTTTCTGCGGCCAGCATTATCGCCAAAGTGACAAGAGACAAATTGATGATTAAATACGACAAGATTTATCCTATGTACAATTTTAAAAAGCATAAAGGGTATGGGACAAAGGAACACATGAAGAAAATCAAAAAGAATGGAATCTGCAAGATACATAGAAAAAGCTTTACTCCGATTAATCAAATGAATTAATGGTTCGAATCCTTTCTCCCCTGTAAATTAAAGTACTTTATTGGCGCTTTTTGTTTTTAGAGATATAATGATTTTAAGATAATTATTTTAATATTATGAATCAAAAACAAAAAGGATTTGCTCCGATTATAATCGTTTTAATAGTATTAGTTTTGGCTGGAGTCGGAGGAACTAGTTATTATTTAATAAACAAACAACTTACAAAACAAACAGCTTGTATTATGGATGTCAAGATTTGTCCTGATGGATCATCGGTTGGACGAATCAGTCCAAATTGTGAATTTGCAGCATGTCCAGAAGAAGTAGGCGAAACAGTTGATTGGCTTATCTATACGAACGAAAAATTTGGATATGAAATAAAATATCCAAGTAATTACTCTCTTTTTCAAGGGACCAATCAGGTGACAGCTAAAGTGATCCCCGCAGACTTAAATAGTTTTAAAATTTTTATTACAGATAAGGTGGAAATGTTTTTTTGTTGTGAGCCAAGCTATATCTCTGTAGAAATTTTAGATACATATTTTACTGATTTGGAAAAATATGTATTCGATAATAAAATTATTAATTCTGAGAATAGTTATCGAGTAAAAAACAAAGGTTATGTTGATTTTAACGGAGAACAATCCTATCGAATACAGTCTGATCATGGGATGGATTCTCCCGGAAATATTATTATAGTAAATCATAATTTAAAAACATATTACATAAAAGATAATAGTTTACCTTTATCGGAAAAAATTATGAATACTTTTGAATTTATAAAAAATTAACAGTAATTTAACCTTAAAAAGTTCTTATAATATCCTAACGTTTTTATAATATACGATATTATATAATTCAATGATAAATTTTTGTATTGAAAGAATATGCAATCTAATTTTTGGAAAAAACTGAAAAAGCCGATCTTTGTTGCCGCTCCGATGTCAGGAGTTACTGATGATGCATTTAGACTTATGCTTTTAAAACACGGCCGACCCGATGTTTTTTGGACAGAATTTGTTTCTGTCGAGGGATTGTTTTCCAAAGGCCGTGAAATTTGTCTTAAAACTTTAAAGTTTTCTCCAAACGAACATCCAATCGTCGCTCAAATTTTTGGTTCCGATCCATTATATTTTAAAAAAGCGGCGGAAGAAATTGAAAAACTTGGTTTCGACGGTATTGATATTAATATGGGATGCCCTGATAAAGCCATAGAACAAAAAGGAGCAGGCGCCGCATTAATAAAAGATGTTGATTTAGCAAAACAAATTATCAGAGCGACAAAGGAAGGAACAAAGAAAATTCCGATTTCGGTAAAAACCCGTCTTGGATACGATGAAAATCAAATCGCTGAATGGATTGTACCTCTTTTACAAGAAAATATTGCCGCATTAACCATACATTTTCGTACTAGAAAAGAAATGTATCGTTCTCCTGCACAATGGAATTTAGCGAAAGAGATTATAAGATTGAGAGATTTGTATTCTCCGGAGACATTGATTATTGGAAATGGAGATGTAAAATCTCTTAAGCAAGTCCACGAATTAGCTAAAGAAAACAAAATTGATGGCATTATGGTTGGAAGGGCTACCTTAGGAAATCCTTGGTTTTTTTCTGATAAATTACCCACTACTCAAGAAAGACTTAAAGCTATTGTTGAACATGTAGAGCTTTTTAATGACCCAAGGCAATTTAATGTTATGAAAAAGCATTTTCACGCATACGCAAAAGGTTTTAATGGTGCTAAAGAACTTAGAGATAGACTAATGGAAACTAAAAATTATCTTGAAGTTAAAAAATTGATAGAAGAATTTCTTTTGCGCTTAGATAAAAAGAAAGTATAAGAATATTTTTATAAATAATTTAACCTCAAATTTGACTTCGGTTTAAAAGTATATTAATATTTATTCATATACTATGAAACCTAAGTGTTGCAAAAATAAAAAACTAATTAAAGAGACGGAACAAACCGTTGAACTATTAAAAGTAATTGCCGAGGAAAACCGCCTTAGGATTCTTTGCATTTTAAAAAGCGGGGAGCAGTGTGTCTGCAACATCATTGAAAATATTGGATTATCGCAAAGCCTTGTTTCTCATCATCTCAAAAAATTAAAGGATGCTGGATTAGTGAAGGATAATAAAAAAGGATTATGGGTGCATTATTCTCTTACCGAAAAAGGGAAAAAAATAGCCAATATAAATTTTAACTAAATAATATGAATAAAATATCAATAGAGTGGAAGCACTTTGACAAAGAAGGAAAAACCTGCGAACGATGTTCAGGCACAGGAAGTAATCTTTTAAAAGTCATATCAAAGATGCAAAAAGAGCTTGGAGTAGAAATTTCTTTTAAAGAAACAAAACTGCCAGAAGGTATGATGTCTGAATCCAACGAAATACTTATAGATGGAGTTCTTTTAGAAAATTTTATTCCTAATATAAAAACAGGTGAAAATAAATGTCCTTCTTGTTCCGAATTGATTGATCAGCCAGATAGTTGCAATTGCCGGACATTAAATCAGGGAGAAAAGATATTCGAAGAAATACCGATTGAACTTATTGAACAAGCTATTTTAAGCATAATTAATACGTCTTCAAGCCTCTACTCGCAGATAGAAAAAATAGAAGTTTTTGGTTCTGGGTGCGATTCTTGCAAGAAATTACTTGATTTAACCAAAAAGGCGGTAGCTGAGATGGGGTTGGATATTGAAGTTGAATATATTGACGATATTAAAAAAGCAATAGAATTGGGAGTAATGTCTTTTCCTGTTTTAGCTATCAATGGAAAACCAATTATTATCGGAATGATTCCCAGTGTTGAAGAAATCAAAAAAACGATAACAGATTATAAAGAAGGAGCGACCAAAACAAAAGAAAATTCTTCTGGTTGCTCTTGCGGAGGTAATTGCTAATCAAACGTATGGATATTTTTTACCCGATACAATTTTTGGCTGATGCTGTTTCTTACGGCCCGATAGGATTAACTGAAGGATCATTCTGGGGAAGTGCTGTTAATTTTTTCATTTACGATACCATTAAGATAGGCATTCTTCTATTATTTATTAACTATCTGATGGCCATGGTCAGATATTATTTCCCCATGGAAAGAGCTCGGGATATCTTAAGTAAGAAGCGCTGGCTCGGACTTAACTACATAATGGCTGCCTTACTGGGAGTCGTTACGCCATTTTGTTCATGTTCGTCAATTCCTTTATTCATCGGCTTTATGGGTGCCAGAATACCATTAGGTATTACTTTTGCTTTTTTGATAAGTTCTCCGTTGATTAATGAATCTTCTTTGTATCTATTTCCAGCCATGTTCGGATGGAAAGTCACTATCCTGTATAATCTTTTCGGATTGGCAATCGCAGTAATCGGAGGAATGTTGATTCAAAGACTCAGGGTTGAAAAATATATAATACCGGAACTTTTAAATTTCAAATCGAGAGCACAGGTAGAATCGGATAATGGAGGAAAATTGCCGTTTAAAAAGCTTCTTTCTTATTTCTGGAAAGACGGTAATGCTATCACGAAAAAAATCTTCCCTTACGTCGTCCTGGGAGTTGGGGTAGGGGCCATTATTCACGGTTTTGTGCCTAGTTCATTGGTGGAGCAGTATCTATCTGCTGATTCCTGGTGGACGGTTCCCGTGGCCGTATTTTTGGGCATACCTCTTTATGCTAACTCCGTGAGCGTGCTTCCGATAATGGAGGCACTGGTTAACAAAGGAGCTCCCTTGGGAACGGTTTTAGCTTTTATGACTGCAGTTGTGACTCTTTCACTTCCAGAGGCTTTGATATTAAAAAAGGTTATGCGCTGGCAACTATTAGCTATATTTTTCGGTATAGTTACTATTGCCATAATCATCATGGGATATTTATTTAATTTTATAATATGAAAAAATATATAATAATCATTGCTGTTTTTGCGGTTGTTGTGGCCGGTTGTATTTTATTCAATAATTACGGTCAGAAAAACGAACAGTTGAATTACAGTGTTATAGATATTAAATTACCTAAAGTGGAAAAAATAGAAGTATTTTTATTTCATAATACTCAAAGATGCGTTTCTTGCATTAATATCGGCAAATTCACCAAACAAACAATCGATGATAATTTTAGTGAAGAATTAAATTTAGGAAAAATAGTTTTTAGAGAAATAAATATAGATTTACCGGAAAACTATCAATTAGCTGAAAAGTTCCAAGCTTCGGGATCATCTCTTTTCGTTAATACGATAAGAAATGGAAAGGATTATATTGAACAGGATTTAAAAGTTTGGCGATTAGTTGGCGATGAAGTAAAGTTTGAATCTTATTTCAAAGAAAAAATAGAAAATATCTTAAAAAGCTAACCCATGATAGATTTTATTAATTATTTAATCGATATTTATCAAATTCCATTTTTAACTGCTTTCTTGCTAGGTATTTTAACTTCTATTAGTCCTTGCCCTTTAGCAACAAATATTACTGCCATTGCTTATATCTCTAAGGATATAAAAGATAGTAAGAAATCATTATTGAATGGAATATTTTATACCATTGGCAGGGGATTAAGCTATACGATTATAGCCAGCTTAATATACTTCGGTTTTTCCGAATTCAATGTGTCCAGATTTTTCCAAGGATGGGGAGACAAAGCATTGGGGCCGATACTTATCCTTATCTCTCTTTTCATGTTCGGATTTTTTAAAGTTAATTTTAAAATCGGGGGAGAGAAATTAGAAAAAATTAAATTGTGGTTATCTGATAAGGGATATTTGGGATCTTTATTATTGGGAATATTATTTGCCTTGGCTTTCTGTCCTTATAGTGGAGTTCTATTCTTCGGAGCCCTTATTCCTTTGATTGTAAAATCTTCCAGTGGTTTAGCTATGCCTTTATTGTTTGCCATAGGTACTGGGCTGCCCGTCATCATCTTTTCCTTCATAATATCTTTTAGTACTCAAAAGATCAGTAATGTTTTCAGCGCTATGAAAAATATTGAATTGATAATGAGATATTTCGTAGCTATAGTATTTTTAATTACAGGAATATATTATTTAAGATATTTATTTTAGATAAAACATGAGTCATATCTTTATCCTCTCTTATTTATTACTGGAAACTATAGACAAACTTTTTATTTATAATATAATTTATTAAAGGTCATATATTATTATTAATAAATATAAAATATGCAAAAAATAAAAAGCATCTCATTGTTTGTATTATTTTCAGTTTTAGTGGCTACTTTTTGTTGTTCAGTCTTTTTTGTCGAAGCAAAGGATAACGGTCAAACGAAAGGAGAGCAGCACAGGAATAACATGTCAACATTTGTTCAAGGTCTTTTAACCGCCGCCGATAATAAACAGGGAGAAATTGGCGAACAAATAAGAACCATGGCTCAACAGCAAAATCAAAGCAAAGATAATATAGCCGACACTATAGATAAAGTTGATACAAGGAACGGATTGAAGATATTTTTAATCGGTTTAGATTATAAAAATATCGGCCAATTGCGCAGCGAAATTGCGAACATGGATAATCATATAGATAGATTGAATACATTATTAACTAAATTAGAAAACAGCCAAGATATAACAACTATTCAGGAACAAATTAAAACTCTAGAAGCCGAACGTCAAAAAATCAACGATATCGTTAAAGCTAACGAAAGCAAATTTAGTTTGTTCGGTTGGTTTGTTAAATTATTTAATAAATAATATTTAAATAATATGGAAAACGAAGAAAGAAAATGTACTTGTGGAATGCCTTTAAACGAAAAAACAGAGTGTTCTTGTAATCCGGAAGTTTGTGTTTATTGTTGTTCATGTCCTCCTGATTGTAAGTGTGGTTGCCAAGAAAAAAAGGATCAACCGGAACAAGAATAAAACATTTATTAAAAAACTCCGTCTAATGGCGGAGTTTTTGATTACTCTTTCTTTTTTTAATAAATAAAATCCGAATACTTTAAAGTGTTCGGAAAAATGTTTATGTTTTGGTTGAAAGAAGCGCTTGCATCTTCTTGTATGCTCCGAGTTGGCAGACAACTCTTTCTTCCGGAGCATAAATGAATGCTTCGTTTGCCTGTTCTGGAGTGGTGCAAAGCTCAAGCCATCTTTCAAAAATGAAAATCTTCACCGCGCTTTTTTGAGGAGCAAAGTGATAATAAGACTTAATAGTCTTAATGTCGATTACTTTCGGTGTTTCGATGAGAAGAATTGATACTGCTTTTTCTCTGATAATTTCCACAACCGAAGTATCTGCTTTCGGACAGGAGAGAGTTAAAGCATAACTCGTCAGTTCTTTAATCTCATCCACGGTGTGACAAGTATCCGCCCACTTCAACATGCCCACAATAAATAACTTGCTGCCATGGAAAGAATTATCAACAGCAGTTTTTATTTCGGGGATGCTGTTTGCTGCTTCGATTTCAGGAGCAGAGAGTTCATCCCATTTCTTCCTAATGCTTTGAGCATAGGGTCCTTCATTGCGGGAAGAATAACAATTGTGCGAAACTTGTCGCTGATGTGCTTTATCTGCTTGCTGAGGCGTTGAAATCCTTGACACGAAGGATTCTCCGACTGCTATCGCTTCATCCCAGGCCTTTCCTTCCGGAGGCATCTTGTATGAAGAAAATAATTCGAAAAAGGCATCAACATCTTTATCTTGAATGGCTTTTTGAACCAGAGGAAGATAAAGCTTGGTCCACTCTTGCAATGCATATGCTCTTCTGGGACAATTCTTTCCAGTGAAATGATAATAGGCATTTCTGGCTTCATCAACATCCTTTACTGAAGGAAGAAAGAACAACCTTCCAAATATTTTTATTCCAAACATGATATCACCTGAAAACCAGACTTCCTCTGGTAAAGAATCGCCCCACAACATAACATTATGAGACGAATATTTAAGGGGCATAAACCCGCTAAATATTCGCCTCATATTCTTTATTATGATTTTAAATAACTTGGTGCACTATTTATAATATAAAAATATGATTAAGTCAAACTGCTTAAAACTTTAATCAGCTATCGTTTTGTGATAAAATTTAAGCATAATAATATTATTAAAAATATGAACAACAAAACTGAATGTTGTCCAAAATTCGATCCGACTCCGTGGGATGAAAAAATATTCGAATGGAACAATAAAAGATTCATTAAGGACAAAGTTTTTACTTTATTCTACATTCCTCTCAATTTCGGTTCAGTTATCACAAGACTATTAAAGAAAGTAGAACAAGCTGGGGCTCAAACACCTGACTTACTTTGTCTTTCTGATCATCCTTCTCAGTGGAATATGGATATTTATTTGGCGGTAGACAAAGAAATCCCGGGAGCTGAAAATGTGTCTTTAAGCGGTAAATATCTAAGTAAAGTCTATGAAGGTGATTTCAGTAAAACAGGAGAGTGGTGCAAAAACTTTGAAGAATATGCCAAGGGCATAGACTTGAGTATTAAAAAAATGTATATGTGGTATACAACCTGTCCCAAGTGCGCCAAGAAATATGGTAAGAACTACGTGGTAATTATTGCTGAAGTCTAAATAAAAAAATGAGGAAAGCTTTTTGCTTTCCTCTTAGTGTGCTGCTTTGTGGAAGAAATTGTTGTTCTTGCTACATTTGGACCGGAGGACCTTTCCCCGGAATAATGTAGCAATCCCTTAGAGCTTTCCGGGAGAAATTTCCCTTTAATCCGACAGGGCCGAAAGAACTTGTTTGTTTCGGCAGGAGTGTGAGGATTACCGAATTGGCAATCAACGTCACGTCGAATGAAAGCATGGCAATCATTGTGCAAGTGGCGATAAGAATTGCTACACCTTTCATCGTTCCAACTCCGATACTTTTCCACAGACCACTCGAAGAGGTTACTCTTGAGGGGTCGATTATTAAAGTATCACATTTTAAAAAAAATGTAAAATGCAACCCTAATGACTTGTATATTTTTAAATTTCACAAATCAAGCAAATTGATGTATGATATTGATTGCCTAAACATTAGGCAGAACCTTTACATTCAGGTGATTATCATGGAAGAAAAACCATTTATCCTTGATGCCGAATACCCCATAGATGATGAGGGGTCAAAAGTCAGAGTAGTTTTTGAAATCTTCTTAAAGAAAAATGATAAAGATACGTTAGCCAGTGATGAAGAACTTTTTGAAGGACTTCAAGAATTATTCGGCGATATGCCAAAAGGAATATGCACCAATATTGCCGCTGCGATTCTTGTCTTGCCTCTTGATCCTGAACTGGCAAGAGACCTTCTTGATGTTGTCTCTCTGCCGATAGTAAAAGAGACTGTCCCAGAACAAACAGAGGCAAAAGGCCCTCCGATTAAAGACAAAGAAGACGAATTCATGATTGCGTACAACTAACAAAGAGGTGATACCTCTTTTTTTTGACAAAAACTTTTAAAAATGTATAATAGTCATATAGATTTAAAGATAAGAATATGGCAGTACCAAAACAAAGACACAATCAATCAAGAAAAAACAGAAGAAGGGGAAACATCTTTATTAAGGCCCCTGTTTTAGTTAAATGCGCTAAATGCGGAAA
>Ga0265297_10004096_pt1 | contig 24587 bp, 23 predicted proteins | sample Munlanlwell13791_FD_192502 | JGI IMG/M metagenome (GOLD analysis project Ga0265297, IMG submission 192502) | Leachate microbial communities from a municipal landfill in Southern Ontario, Canada - Leachate well 137-91 | ecosystem: Engineered > Solid waste > Landfill > Unclassified | place... | reverse complement strand
GTTTATGGCTGTGTTTGGAAGTTTCTTCCAGTATATTTTTCTCAGGGCCGACAAAACTTTCCATGCTCATCACGATCTTCTCTCTGATAGAGTCAATAGGAGGATTGGTTACCTGCGCGAACAGCTGTTTAAAATAATTATAGATAATCTGGGGTTTTTTTGACAAAAAGGCATGGGGCGTATCATTGCCCATTGAACCTACGGGCTCCTTACCATCCTCTGCCATGGGCTTAATTATTGTCTTCAGGTCTTCGCGGGTATAACCAAACGCCTTAAGGAGCGGAATAATATCTTTAGGTCTTTGATTATTGAAGCCGCTTGCCGTCAACTTATCTAAATCAACCATGTTATCCAAATTCCATTTCCCGTATGAGGATTTTCCGGCTACCCTCTTCTTGATTTCAGAATCTTCTACTATGCGGCCTGATTCGGTATCAATAAAAAAGATTTTGCCCGGCTCAAGCCTTCCAGAGGCTTTAATCTTGGCGGGATCAATATCCAAAACACCTACTTCAGAAGCCATCACTACAAAATCATTTTTCGTGATAATGTAACGCGCGGGCCTAAGGCCGTTCCTGTCCAGCACTGCCCCGATATGTTTCCCGTCTGTAAAAGCTATGGCTGCCGGCCCATCCCAAGGCTCCATAAAACAGGCATGATATTTGTAAAACTCTTTAAGTTCTTCATCCATAAATTCATCGTGTTCCCAGGCCGCGGGAATAAGCATCATCATCGCGTGCTCCAGGGACCTGCCTGACAACACCAAAAGCTCAAAAACATTATCAATGGCCGCGGAATCACTTCCCCCTTCCACAATGACGGGTTTTAACTTCTCTATATCCGTGCCAAAAAGCTCGCTTGCCAACAGGCGTTCTCTTGCGCTGATGCCGTTTATATTGCCGCGCAAGGTATTGATCTCTCCGTTATGCGCCAGGAACCTGAATGGCTGCGCCAGATCCCAGGTAGGAAAAGTATTTGTAGAGTAACGCGAATGCACCAGGCACAAAGCGCTTTGCATATCTTTATCTTTAAGGTCAATAAAGAAGCTCTCCAGCTGCCCGGGCATCAATAGGCCCTTGTAAGAAAATGTGCGGGAAGAGATATTAGTAATATAGAATGCCTCTTTTTGCTTTAAAGCCGAGGCGCGGATAATATTTTCCACCTGTTTTCTGATCACATAGAGCTTTCTTTCAAAGGATAAGGGTTCTTTTAGCCCCTTATTCCTGGCAATAAAGACCTGCTCAAAAACAGGCTGAGTAGCCCTGGCGCCTTCCCCGATACCGGAGGAATCTATTCCAACAACGCGCCAGCCTAAAAGAATTTGCCCTTGTTCCTTTATTGCTTTTTCGAACGCCTCTTTGCAAAACTCGCGTTCCAGGTTATCCTTAGGTAAAAATATTAATCCTGTGCCATATAAACCCGGGGCCGGCAAATCAATATTATTCTCCCCGGCGACTTTCTTAAAAAAATCATGCGGGATCTGGATCAGGATCCCCGCGCCATCTCCCGTCTTAGGGTCTGAGCCCACTGCCCCGCGATGTGCCAGGCGGTTTAATACTTCAATACCCTGCCTGATGATAGCATTGGATTTCTCTCCCTTGATATTACAGACAAATCCTACGCCGCAGGCATCGTGTTCGAATTGAGGATCGTATAAACCTTGAGCTTTCATAATTTTATCTCATCCACGCAAATACCAAGTTTCTTGATTTTGGAACGTAATGTATTTCTGTTTATCCCCAGGAGCCTGGCAGCCTTGAGTTGATTCCCAAAAGTTACCTTTAAGGTATTGGTGATCAAAGACTTATCCAGGGCGTCCAGCATTAAGTGATAGATCCTGCCTTCTTTCTCTTTCAAGAACATCCTGTCTAACTCCAGCATTGCTCTTTCTATCTCTTCGGCTTCTTTAGTCATCATATTCCGCTTAAAAGTTAGGCATGCCCAGCCAAAAAACATGCCTCATTTCAGAGAGGCATGCTGCATGCGCCTATTTTATAAATAGCATCTCGCGATATTTAGGGAGATCCCAGGCATCGTCAGAAACCACGCACTCTAACTGATCCACATGCTTTCTGATATGCTCCATTAAAGGCTTAAGCTCTTTAAAATAAAGCTCCGCGCGCGCTTCATTGCCAAGCTGCTTAGCTTCCTCAAGCATTTTATCCATCTCATTGGTGTTGCGCCTGACATAATAGATCTTGGAGACTATATCGCTTAAGTGTTCCTTTTTATCCTTCAATGCCCCCGCATCGATCTTAACCCCTGCTTCTTTCTCGAGCGTCACCAGCTCATGCAATGTACGCGCCAGAAGCTTCTCATATTTATATCCTGCCGGGACCACTGAGGCGTTGACCATTTCTTTCAAGATATTAGCCTCGATCTCCAGGGTCAGGTTATACATATGCATCCAGATGTGGTAGCGGGCGACCAGCTCTTCTTTGGTAAAAACCTTATATTTCTCAAAGAGGGCGATATTCTTTTCTTTGGCAAAAGCCTCTAACGCCTCATAAGTCGCGGCCACATTCTCAAGGCCCCTCTTTTTAGCTTCTTTTATCCACTCCTCAGAGTAGTTGTTTCCTTCAAAGCGGATATTCTTGGTTTCTTTGGCGATCGTGCTGATCACCTTTAAAACCTCAGAGTTAAAATCTTTTCCTGTGCCTCTTATAGTCTTGATCTGTTCAGTTACGTAATCCAGGCTCTCTGCGATAATCGTATTGATCACGGTGATGGGGGTTGAGATATTCTGAGACGAGCCTACGGCGCGGAACTCAAACTTAGAACCGGTAAAGGCAAAAGGCGATGTGCGGTTCCTGTCAGTCATATCCTTGTTAAATAGCGGCAGGCAGGATACGCCTAAGTCAATGATATCTCTTTTAGAGACCTTGGACTTGGAACCGTTTTCTAACATATCCAATATCGCGCTTAGCTGCTCACCAAGAAAAACGCTGATGATCGCAGGCGGGGCTTCGTTAGCGCCTAAACGGTGCTCATTGCCGGCCAAGGCGACACTGGCGCGCAGAAGGTCAGCGTGCACATATACCGCGCGCAATACCGCCACCAATATAGCCAGAAACTGCAGATTATCCTCAGGGGTCTCACCCGGATTTAAAAGATTATTTCCTTTATCATCTGCCAGCGACCAGTTGAGGTGCTTACCGCTGCCGTTGATCCCGGAAAAAGGTTTTTCATGTAACAGGCAAACCAGGTTGTGGCGAAGAGCAACTTTCTTCATCAGCTCCATAAGCAGCTGATTATGATCCGCGGCAATGTTAGATTCCTCAAAAATGGGAGCAAATTCATACTGATGGGGCGCGACTTCATTGTGCCTGGTCATAAGAGGTATGCCTAGTTTATACGCCTCTTGGGCAACTTCAAACATAAAGTTGACCACGCGTTCCTTAATAGTGCCAAAATACTGGTCCTCTAATTGCTGCCCCTTGGGCGAGGGCGCTCCGACCAATGTGCGCCCGGACATCACTAAATCCTGGCGCAAGTTGTAATAATGTTTATCAATGAGAAAATATTCCTGCTCCGGGCCGCAGGTAGAAAATACTTTTTTCACGTCTTTATGCCCGAAGACCTTCAATAATCCCACTGCTGCCTTATTCAATGCCTCATCAGAACGTAAAAGCGGCAATTTCTTATCCAGCGCCGCACCATGATAAGAAATAAATATAGTAGGAATACACAGGGTCTTTCCTAAAGTACTCTCGATAATAAAAGCAGGGCTGGAAGGGTCCCATGCCGTATAGCCGCGCGCTTCAAAAGTAGCGCGTATCCCTCCTGAAGGAAAACTGGAGGCATCCGGCTCTCCCTGGATCAGTTTCGAACCGGAGAATTTCTCTAATACCTTGCCTGTGCCGACAATAGAAATAAAACTATCGTGTTTCTCCGCGGTAAGGCCTGTCATCGGCTGGAACCAATGAGTATAGTATGTGGCTCCTTTTTCAAGGGCCCATTCTTTCATGGCATCGGCGATTTCGTTTGCCTGCTGGAGGCTGATGGTTTTTCCTTCGGACATCCAGGCTTTAAATGCCTTAAAAGTAGGCTCTGAGATATGCTCTTGCATAGTAGACATGCTAAAAGTATTCTCCCCGAAATAATTAGAGACCTTTTCCGGAGCATTTACTTTCTCCAGATTTACATTCTTGATCTTAAATAAAACTTCCTGCCTTACGCTCATTTTTTCCTCCTAGCCCACAAGGGCACACCAGCCTATCCGCCCCAGAAGGGGCGCACTTGGCAATCCTTTATGCCAAGGTGCGATAAGGCCGGGTGTTATAAATTTTATCCAATAGCCGTGCTCCCGCGCTCTTCGGTGCGGATGCGCACGCACTCCTTTAGATCAATGACAAAAATCTTTCCGTCTCCGGTTTCACCTGTTTTTGCTCCCTTAATGATCGCTTTGATGGTCGGCTCGACAAATTCTTCGTTCACGGCGATCTCAAGGCGCGCCTTACGCAGAAGATTACCGGTTTCCTTTGTCCCACGGTACACCTCAGTAATGCCTTTTTGCCGGCCATGCCCCAGGACCTCGCTTACAGTGATCAGGTTAACCTCTATTTTATATAACTCTTCTTTTACTTCTTCCAGTTTATGCGGCTGAATTATGGCAACAATTAATTTCATAAGATCCCCCTTATTCTAGAACCGTATAGGCTCTTTCGCGATGCTGGGTCAAATCCAGGCCCATAAGCTCTTCTCTCTCCTCAACCCGCATACCGATAAATAAGTCTACCAATTTATAGATAACCAAAGTAACCACGCTTGTATAAGCGATCGTTACTCCTACTGTAACTAACTGCACAGTAAACTGCTTGGGGTTACCAAAAATTAAGCCGTCTGCACCCAGAGAATTCACCGCTTTAGAGGCAAATAAACCCGTGGCCAATGCCCCCCATATACCGCCTATACAGTGCACGCCAAAGGCATCCAGGGAATCGTCATACCCCAACTTTGGCTTAAGCACGGTTACGGCGAGAAAACAGAACAAGCTCACCAATAATCCGATAATGATCGCTGGGATCACGCTGACAAACCCCGCGGCAGGCGTAATTGCTACGAGCCCCGCGACTGCTCCGGAGCAAACGCCGAATATTGTCGGCTTACCGTTACGCAACCACTCTATAAGCGCCCAGCTTAAACCAGCTGCCGCAGCTGCTGTATTTGTAACCACAAATGCATTTACAGCTAGGCCATTTGCAGCCAGAGCGCTCCCCGCATTAAAACCAAACCAGCCAAACCATAAAAGGCCGGTGCCTAAAACCACAAAAGGCATACTGTGCGGAGTAGGAGTATTCTTTTCTAAATTCACCCTCTTACCTAATATTAAGGCTGTGACCAAAGCCGCAATACCGGCATTAATATGCACCACTGTGCCGCCGGCAAAATCCAACGCGCCCATATTCCTTAACCAGCCGCCCATCCCCCATACCCAGTGGCAAAGCGGGTCATAAACAAAGGTAGCCCAAAGAAGGGTGAAGACCAAAAACGCGCTGAATTTCATTCTCTCGGCAAAGGCCCCGATAATTAATGCCGGAGTAATGATGGCAAACATCGCCTGAAAGATCATAAACGCCTGATGCGGGATAGTTGAGGCATAATCCGTATACGGCTCAAACCCCACACCCCTTAAACCCAACCATTGCAAACCTCCCCAAAAGCCTCCTGACGGAGCAAAGGAAAGGCTATAACCGACAACCACCCATTGTATGCTTAAGGCGCACATGATGATGAAACATTGCATCAATATGCTTAATACGTTCTTTTTCCTGACCATGCCTCCGTAGAAAAAGGCCAGGCCCGGCGTCATCAATAAAACTAACGCCGCGCAAATCAAGACCCAAGCAGTATCTCCGGAATTTATCATTTTAATTTCTCCTCATTTAGAAATCTAAATCTAATTGAAAAGTAATAGTATCTTTAGAGTTAGGGTTATTATACATATCGTAACCTACGATTGCCGAGATGTTTTTGGTGAACTTCCAGGAAAAACCGACATTCAACGCGCCATAAGCGGATTGGGTCCCCTGATAATCCACGCAAAGCCAGAGCTTGTCGGTTAATTCCGACATCACCCGCTCCCAGGCGAACATCGGCCCGATATTATCGCGTTGGCTATTCTTATCCCGCAGAAGCCTGGCATTACCGTTAAAAAAGCCCGCGGAGAGCCTGCCTAAATCAACCTTTCCCAATGAAACGGTCTTGGCCGCGCGTAAATACCAGATCCTGTAATCAGTTTTATTGTGTTTAGTCCCTAAATCGTATCCGCCTACAGCAAACGCCGGCATATACTTAAAATACGCGTCCTCTGCCACCCCAAGCTTAAAATGGAAATACCAGGGATAGCTATCCAATACCGAGCCGAAACCTTTCTTATAGTCAAACCCGGTCTCCGCCATGACCTTACCTAAAGGCGACCAAAGCTTCCCTAACAGGTTATTTTCGGGCTTGTCGGACAATAAACTAAAGGTAGGCCCGTAAATTTGCTGCACATAGAGGCGGGTATCATTATGGTCCTTACCTTTCACAGGCGTATAGTTATCCGCGTTCAGATGGATCTTCTTGTAAGGCTGGATATCCGTAGAAGGGCTCCAGATAAGCGTAGTAGGCGTAGCAAAAAGAGTTTGAAAACTTAAAGCGTAAAACAAAAAGCTCATTAACAAGATTTTAATTTTTCGCATTATTTTGTTCCTCTCCCGCCTTATAAAGAAAAAAGGCGTCTATAATCCATCCCTGGATTAAAGACGCCTCTGTCTTTTCTGATAAAAAAATTGCCCTTTCCAAAGCACTATTGCTTTAAAAAGGGCGTCTTCGCCTGAGTGTTAACTTAATTGTCAAAATAAGTATAACATTTCTTTTATTTCTGTCAAGTTTTATTTTTACTTTGTAATAAATAAGAAAGGCGCTCTTGTGGAGCGCCTTTCTTACATCTGCTAAATTACTGTCGTTAAACTAACCCCTGGTCTAACATGGCGTCGGCGACTTTCACAAACCCGCCGATATTCGCGCCCTTAACATAATCAACGTAGTTACCTTCTTTGCCGTACTTAACGCACTGTTCGTGGATAGCGATCATGATATCGTGCAGCCTATTATCCACTTCTTCTCTTGTCCAAGAGAGGCGCATACTGTTCTGAGACATCTCTAAGCCTGAGGTAGCAACACCGCCGGCATTTGAAGCCTTACCGGGAGCATAGAGGATTTTGGCTTTCTGAAATACCTCCACAGCTTCAGGAGTAGAAGGCATATTCGCCCCTTCGCCAACAGCAATACAGCCGTTCTTTACCAGGGTTTTCGCGTCATTTTCGTCGATTTCGTTTTGCGTAGCGCTGGGGAAAGCAACATCGCATTTGATGTCCCATGGCTTCTTGCCATCGAAATATTCGCAGTTAAATTCCTTGGCGCACTCTTTGATGCGGCCCCTGCGTACATTCTTTAGCTCCAGCACACAATTCAATTCTTTCTTATCAATACCGCCTTTATCATAAATAAACCCGTTAGAGTCAGACAAAGTAACTACCTTGGCCCCTAACTGCATTAACTTTTCCACGGTGTATTGCGCGACGTTGCCGGAACCCGAAACAGCGCATATCTTGCCTTTTAAGCTCTCGCCTTTTGTTTTAAGCATCTGCTCCACAAAATAAACGCAACCGTATCCTGTTGCCTCTGGCCTGATCAAACTTCCGCCCCAATTCAAGCCTTTTCCGGTAAGCACCCCGGTAAATTCATTGCGCAGCCTTTTGTATTGGCCGTACAGGTATCCGATCTCTCTTCCGCCTACACCGATATCTCCGGCAGGCACATCTGTATCCGGGCCGATATGACGAGCAAGTTCCGTCATAAAGCTCTGGCAGAACCTCATTACTTCGTTATCCGATTTACCTTTAGGGTCAAAGTCAGAGCCGCCCTTGCCGCCGCCCATGGGAAGCGTAGTTAAGGCGTTTTTAAAAACCTGCTCAAAAGCTAAAAACTTTAGAATACCTAAATTTACCGTAGGATGAAAACGCAAGCCTCCTTTGTATGGGCCGATAGCACTGCTCATTTCAATGCGGTATCCCCGGTTTATCTGTACCTGCCCTTTGTCATCGAACCATGGCACGCGAAAGATGATCGTTCTTTCCGGTTCGATCATTTTTTCCAGGACCTTGGCTTCCTGATATTTAGGATTTTTCTCTACAAACGGCATAATGGATTCTACTACTTCCCGGACTGCCTGATGGAACTCTTTTTCCCCGGGGTTCCTCTCTGTCACCTTCTGCATAAACTCTTCGACTTTCTTGGACATCTGTTTCCTCCTTTTTATCTTACTCTTAGGTTATAATTTCAATATATGATCAGCTATTGCCTTAGAGGCTTTCTTTGCCATGCCCATTGCCTCAATAACCGTGCCTTCACCTCCTACGATATCCCCACCGGCAAATACGCCCTGAATAGAGGTTTCCATAGTTTCCGGATTTACCGTCAAATCGCCGTATTTATCTGTTTTTAACGTAGGCGTCACCTTGGTCAATATCTCATTTGCTTTTAATCCCACGGCTATGACTGCCAGGTCACAATCTATTTCAAACTCGCTTCCCTCTATGGCAATCGGCCTTCGCCTGCCTGAACTATCCGGCTCGCCTAATTTACATTCCAAGGCTTTCATCTTCTGCACAAAACCCGCTTCATTACCGGTAAACTCAACCGGCTGCACCAGGAAGCGGAATTTGACCCCCTCTTCCTTGGCATGTTCTATCTCAAGGCGCCGCGCCGGCATCTCTACTTCCGTGCGCCGGTAAATAATCGTAGTATCCGCGGTTATCCCTTGCATTTTTTGCAGGCGTAAGGCTGCCCGGGCAGCATCCATAGCGGTATTGCCTCCGCCTACCACCAAAATATGTTTTCCGATATTAACCGGGGTATGCGCCTTGGGGAATTTATACGCGGACATCAGGTTAATACGAGTAAGGAATTCATTCGCGGAGTAAATATTGCATAAGTTCTCTCCTTTAATCCCTAAGAAAGAAGGAATACCGGCGCCTAAGCCTAAGAATATTGCATTAAATCCGCTTTTAAATAATTCGTCCAAGGTCTTAGTTTTTCCGATAATGAAATTAGGGATGAACTCCACCCCCATTTTTTTCAAATAGTCTATCTCGTAGTCTAAGATATTACGCGGCAGCCTGAAAGGAGGTATTCCGTACCTTAATACTCCTCCGGGTTTTTGCAGCCCTTCAAAAACTACCACCTTAGCCCCCTGCCGGGCTAACTCTCCGGCACAGCATATCCCCGCGGGACCGGAACCAACTACCGCTATTTTTGCCTTGGAGAATTTCTCCTGCTTTTGGGAGGGGACTTCTAACTTATTATTCATTCCGTAATCACCGGTGAATCTCTCTAAAAAATGGATATTGATTGCCTCCTTTGAGGCATATGGCAGGTCCTTCTTGCTTAACACACAAGCGCGGCGGCATTGATACTCCGCCGGACATACCCTGCCGCATATAGAAGGAAAATCATTCTTCTGGCGGATAGTAAAATAGGCGGTTTTATAATCCTTTTCAGTGATGTGAAAGATGAATTTCTTGATATTGATACCTACGGGACAGCCTCCGATACAGGTAGGATTTTTACACTGGATACAGCGGGATGCTTCTTGTAGCGCCTCTTCCTCGGTATAACCCAAGGCTACTTCATCAAAGCTCGAGGACCTTGCCGCGGGATCATTTTCTTTGACTTTAACGGGCTCTTTTCTCATCAACTTACCTTATAAAGGTTACAAAGGTGTTTTTCTTTCTCTTCGTAAACGCGGTTACGCTTAGTCAATTCATCCCAATCTACTGAATGCGCGTCAAACTCCGGGCCGTCAACGCAGCTAAATTTGGTTTTGCCGTCTACCGTGACCCTGCAACAACCGCACATTCCCGTTCCATCCACCATGATCGCGTTCAAGGAAACCACCGCGCGCACATTAAAATCCTTGCTTACCATAGCTACTCTTTTCATCATCGGTATAGGCCCTACGGCGTAAACTAAGCTGTAAGCTTTAAGCTGTAAGCTTTCAGTCAACAATTCTTTTAATACATCGGTAACAAATCCTTTGCGGCCATAAGAGCCGTCATCCGTAGTCACAAAAACTTGATCGCAGGCTTTCTTTAAGTCGCCTTCCAGGATCAATAAATCCTTTGTCCTTGCTCCTAATATAGACGTGATATGATTGCCGGCATTTTTCAGGGCCTTGGCTACGGGGTATATCTCTGCTATACCCACGCCTCCCCCCACCAAGATCACCTTACCGTAATTTTTAATCTCAGTAGCATGCCCCAAAGGGCCGACCAGGGCATATAAAAAATCCCCAACGCTTAACCTGCCTAAAAGCTTGGTAGTCAGGCCTGCTTCCTGGAAAATCAGAGTTACGCTCCCCTTCTTAGGATCGCTATCTACTATAGTAAGAGGTACTCTCTCCCCATCTTCCTGCACCATCAACACCACGAACTGCCCGGCTTTGGCTTTTGCGGCGATATCAGGAGAAGAAACCTCTATTTTAGTCACCCTTACTCCGGAATCTTGCGTTAAACTCTCTTTTTTTATTATCTTCATCGCTTTTATTTGCCTAATTTTTAGGCAGCCTCAGGTAAATAAAAAACGCCCTTTCTTAAAATTAATTCCAAGAAAGGACGTCTTTGTCCATATCTAAAACTAATTAAATATAACATAAAAAAATGCCTTGTCAAGGAAAAGCAATACAAGATTATTCCTATTTTTTCCTGATGTCTTTAGCTAAGATAACGGCTTCGGCGATCTCGCGCATGGATTTGCGGGTGTCCATACTCTGCTTTTGGATGAGGCGGTAAGCTTCCGTAGGCAAAATATTAGCTTCCTGTGAAAGGATGTCTTTCGCCCGTTCAATGAGTTTACGCGTAGTCAGCGCCTCTTCGGCAGACTTAGCCCTTAAATCAAGTTCCGCGTTTTCAATAGCCACTGCGGCTTGGTTTGCCACGGCATTTAAGATATCCAGCTCTGCCTTGCTGAATTTATGCTTTTTGGATGTATAACAATTTAACACACCCACCACCTTGCCTTTGACCGCTAAAGGGACGCAGGCCAGAGAACAAAGGCCTTCTTTTCTGGCGATATCCTGGTTCAAGTAGCGCGCGTCCTCTTTAACATCCAATACACAGATCGGCTTATTCTCTTTGGCGACTATCCCGGCAATGCCTTGGCCTAATTTTAGGTTGGGCTTTTTATTGTAGGCTTCGGAAATGGATTGCGTGGCCTTGACTACCAGCTCTTTTTTTTCATGGTCAAACAGCATTAGAGAAGAGATCTTGGAATTCATGATCTCGGCAGTCACCTGCACGATCAGGCGCAAGAGTTCTTCCACATAGAGCCCGGAGGTAATGAGGTTAGCTACCTTAGCGAGTGCTTCGATCTGCCGCAGGTAAATCTGGTAATGCTTTTGTTGCCTTGCCATTATAATATAGGTAAATACTTATTGATCTCGTACTGGGTAACCTGGGCTTTATATTCATCCCATTCCATTTTCTTGTTGCGGATAAAGTAGTGGAATAGATCATCCCCTAAGACTTTCTTCACTAATTCTGACTTCTCAGTCACCTTAATAGCTTCAAGTAAATCTTCAGGCAGGGATTTAATTTTAGCGCGCTCTCTTTGTTCGTCGCTCATATGATAGATATTATCATTTGCCGGTGTGGATAAAGGATAGTTCTTTTCGATGCCCTCTAACCCCGCGCCCAACATAATAGAAAATGCCAGATACGGGTTACATGCCGGATCAGGCACACGGTACTCTATGCGCGTGGATTTTTCTTTTCCGGGCTTATACATGGGCACACGGATCAATGCCGAGCGGTTCTGCTGCGCCCAGCAAATATAAACCGGCGCTTCATACCCGGGAACCAGGCGCTTATAGGAGTTCACCCATTGGTTTGTAATAGAGGTCATCTCCGGAGCGTGCTTTAGCATCCCGGCGATATACTGCTTGGCTATCTTAGAAAGATGATATTCGCCTTTTTTCTCAAAGAAGGCATTAGTAGAGCCCTTGAACAAAGACTGATGCACATGCATCCCCGAACCGTTAATACCGAAAACCGGCTTAGGCATGAATGAGGCATGCAGGCCCTTGGCCTGGGCGATCTCTTTAGCTACTAACCTGTAGGTCATCACGTTATCTGCCATAGAGAGCGCCTCACTATACCTTAAATCAATCTCATGCTGGCTGGAAGCGACTTCATGATGGCTGTATTCCACGATAATCCCCAAATCCTCTAACGCGCTTACCGTTTCATTACGCACGTTCTGCGCCACATCCAAAGGGGTCAGGTCAAAATACCCGCCCTTATCCAGGACAATGGCGTTTTTGGGGTTATTAAAATAAAAGTATTCCAGTTCCGGGCCGACATAATAAGTAAAGCCTAGCTTTTTGGCGCGCTCTAGGTTCTTCTTTAAAACATAGCGCGGGTCACCGCCAAAGGGCTTGCCATTCGGAGTATATATATCGCAAAACATCCTGGCAACCGGCTGATCCTTAGATTCCCAGGGCAATATCGCGAAAGTGGTTGGGTCGGGACGAGCAACCATATCGGACTCTTCGATACGCGCAAAGCCTTCTATGGAAGAACCGTCAAACCCCATGCCGTCGCCTAAGGCGCGCGGCAGCTCATCCACAGTAATAGTAAACCCCTTTAAAAAACCCAATACATCGGTAAACCACAGCCGGATATACCTTACCTTGCGCTCTTTGACCACCTTGGCAACTTCCGCGTTTGTTTTAAGTTTCATCTTACCTTCTCCTTAAACTTTTTAAGAAATTCTCCATCCTGACAAATGCCTCTTTCAGATTATCAAAACTGGAAGCATATGATATGCGGATATAATCATTATATTCACTGCCGAAAGCAGTACCCGGGACTACCGCTACCTTTTCTTCCTTAAGCAGCTTTTGCGCAAAATCCAAGCTGGATAACCCGGAGCTCTTTACCGATGGAAAGGCATAAAAAGCGCCTTGCGGCTTATGGCACACTAGGCCCAGGTTATTCAAGCGCTCAATGACAAACTCCCGGCGGCGCTTATATTCGCGCTTCATCTCTTCCACGGATTTTCTTCCGGAATCAAGCGCCTCACAAGCTGCCATCTGGGATGTAATAGGCACGCACATAATCGTATACTGGTGTATCTTGGTCATTGCCGCGATAAGTTCTTTGGGGCCACAGGCAAAACCCACGCGCCAGCCGGTCATGGCATAAGACTTGGAAAAACCGTTAAGATACAAAGTATTGCACTTGGCGCCTGGTAAAGTAGGAAACGCCGTGTGTTGGAAATCATAGGTCAGGTCGCAGTAGATCTCGTCACTGATACAGAGTATTTTATGTTTGAGGCAAAATTGGTTGATCCCGGATAGCTCTTTTTTAGTATAAGAGGTTCCCGTGGGGTTATTAGGATAATTTAAAACCAATGCCTTGGGCTTTTTGCCTAAATATTTTCTAAGTATGCCTGGTGTCAGCTTAAAGCCCGCTTCCTTCGTATCCACATATATAGGTAAGCCGCCTGCCAGCTCTACCAGGGGCCCATAAGAGACGTAACTGGGCATGGGCACTAATATCTTATCACCCGGGTTGATGATCGCGCGTAAGCCGATGTCAAAGCCTTCGCTTACGCCCACGGTGATCAATATCTCTTCATCCGGGCAATAATCCAGGCCATATTTATTTTTTAAATAACGGCTGATAGTCAGCCGTAATTTATAAAGGCCTTTATTTGAAGTATAGGAAGTAAAGCCCTGCTCCAGAGAATAGATCCCCGCCTCACGGATCTGCCAGGGAGTGACAAAATCCGGCTCCCCCACCCCCAAGGAAATAACATCCTTCATCCCCAATACCAGGTCAAAAAACGCCCGGATACCGGAAGGAGGCATGAGTTCAACTCTTTTGGAAATAATGTTTTTCATATTCTTAACTGAAGCTAAATCCCAATTCACAAATGTCCAAATCCCAATGAATGTCCAATTATTCAATTTCCAATTGAAACATTGGTCATTGGTAATTCATTGGATATTGGAAATTGGTCATTGGCCATTGGCCATTAACTTAATACGATATGGCTATCCTTTTATTCTCATCTTTATGCTTCAGAATCACTCCATCCTCTTTATATTTCTTCAAAAGGAAATGTGTTGCTGTCCCTCGGATATTCTCTAAGGGCGCTAACTTTTCTGCTACAAACCTGGCTACGGTATTTAGGTCCTTACCTTCTACGATTAAAAGCAAATCATATGTCCCGGAAATCAGGTAACAACTGGAGACTTCGGGGAAAGAATATATTCTTTCCGCGATCTTATCAAAGCCCAGGTCTTTCTGCGGGACAATATTGACCTCAATCAGGGCGCGCACGCTAGAATCCGTATCCCTGATCAGGTCTTTGTTAATTACCGTTTTGTATTTTAAGATCACGCCATCTTTTTCATATTTTTTGATCGCCTCTTTTATGGCAAGCGGCTTTTTCTTTAGCATCTTGGCGATATCCTCTGGAGTGCTGCGGGCGTCCTTTTCCAATACCTCTAATATTTCGTCCATTTTATCCTCCTGCAATAAAAATACCCCGTTTCCCGGGGCGCATCTAAAAGCAAGACTCAAGTTACCCTGCTGCCCTATTTGCTCCCTCCGCCTAAATCTGCCAGTTTCTGCGCCAGCAGATCATTAAGGTAAGCTGCGGTAAAAGGCTTGGTAATATAATCATTTGCCCCTAAAGACATCGCCTCTTTGATGTTTTCATCGTCATTCAGGGCAGTGACCATGATTACCTTGACATTGCTGTCTATCTCTTTTATGGTCTTAAGCACATCCATTCCGGATACGCTGCCCAGCCTTACATCCAGAAGCACCAGCTGCGGATGTTCAGTCTTTAAGGCATTAATCGCCTCAGCGGCATTATTAGCGGTAAAAACCTGGTAATTCCTTTTGGTGAGGAAGCTCTTAGTGAGGCTGCAAATCTCTTCTTCGTCATCTATAACCAATATCCTGATCATCTTCTATCTCCGGTTTGTCCTCTAATATAACATATCCAAAAGGGAGGGTCAAGAGTATATTAGGGGGTAAGGCTATAGTTCTTCGGGATGGTGCCGGACCACTTTAGCCTCAACCATATAAATAATGTCCTCGGCGATATTGGTGGTGTGGTCACAGATACGCTCCAAGTGGCGGGCGATCAATAAAAGCGGGACAGCGCGGTCAGCAGCCTTAGGGTCACGCGCCAGATAATCGTTAAGCAGCTCTGCCTGCACTTTATTACGCAGATTATCTGCCTGCGGGTCAGAAAGGACTACCTTTTTAGCCAATTCCACGTCCTTATTTATAAAGGCATCAATGGCATCGCGCACCATTCTCTGGGCAATAACCGATAACTCGGGGATATCTACTAATGGCTTAAGCAAAGGCTTATCTACTATTTCTAGGACCCGTTGGCATATATCTACAGCCAAATCAGCAATGCGTTCAAGTTCCGCGTTTATCTTCATTCCGGTAGTAATAAACCTTAAGTCTCCTGCCATAGGCTGATGCCGGGCGATAAGGTCTATGCACAACTCATCGATCACTAGCTCCAGCGCATCGATTTTGCCGTCTGCGTCAATCACACCTTGCGCCATAGCTTTTTCACGGTTCTTCAATGCCTCAATAGACTTATGTATCGCCTCTTGTGTCAGAGCTGCCATCTGCAAGATGTCTTTGTGCAGAACCTTTAGTTCTTCGTCAAAATGCCTCTCCATATCAATCTCCTTTTTATCAGTTAACCCTATCCGTATCTACCGGTAATATAATCCTCTGTGCGCTTGTCCTGGGGTGCTGTAAAAATCTGGTCTGTTTTAGCGAACTCTATTAATTCTCCCAACAGCATAAATCCTGTATCATCCGATACGCGCGCTGCCTGCTGCATATTGTGCGTGACTATTATTATAGTATAATCATTTTTTAGTTCACGCATTAATTCTTCTATGCGCGCGGTTGCTTGAGGATCCAAAGTAGAACAAGGCTCATCCATTAATAAGACATCGGGTTTTACGGCGATTAACCTGGCGATGCAAAGCCTTTGTTTTTGCTCCAAGGAAAGCCCCAAGGCGGGCCTACGCAACTTATCTTTCAATTCATCCCACAATAATACTGATTTAAGGCTTGTTTCCACGATTTCATCCAGCTTATCGCGATTTGTGCTTTCCGCGTGGACTTTCTCGCCAAAAACTATGTTTTCATAGATAGATAAGGGAAAGGGGTTAGGCCTTTGAAAAACCATCCCTACTTTCTTGCGCAAAGGCACCAAATCAGCTTTTGGCTCCAGGATGTTTTCCTTATCGATGATGACTTCACCGTTAGTGCGCACTCCTTCAATCAAATCATTCATCCGGTTAAAGACTCTAAGCAAAGTCGACTTACCGCATCCGGAAGGGCCGATAATCGCGGTAATTATATTCGGCCGAAAAGAAGAGTTGACGTCTTTTAAGGCATGAAAGGTACCATACCAAAGATTCAAGTTCTTAGTTAAAATTTTAGCCATTATCCAAACTTCCCTCTGATATATCCGTCTGTGCGCGCGTCCGCAGGCGCAGTAAAGATCTTCTCGGTTTTGTCCATTTCAACAAGCTCTCCGCTCAAAAAGAAGGCGGTCCTATCTCCTACTCTTGCCGCCTGTTTCACGTTGTTAGTAACCAAAACTATAGTGTATTTCTTTTTTAATTCCAGCATGGCATCTTCTACCTTTGCCGTAGATATAGGGTCAAGCCCGGAACACGGTTCATCAAATAAGATCACTTCCGGGCCGACAGCCAAAGCCCTTGCGATACAAAGGCGCTGTTGCTGGCCTCCGGATAGTTTAAAAGCGGATTCATCCAGCCTGTCTTTAACTTCATCCCACAAATATGCCTGTTTCAACGCCTCTTCGGCCCTGGCCTCCAACTTATTCTTTCTTCTTTCTCCGTGCATTCTGACGCCGTAAGCAACGTTTTCAAGTATAGAAAGCGGCAGCGGCAAAGGCAAGGCGAACACCATGCCTATCCTGCGCCGTAATTCTTCTATATCAATTGCCCGAATATCCTGTCTTTCAAGCTCTACTACCCCGGTCATTTTAAAATTCGGCTGCAGTTCATTGAGGCGGTCAAGCATCCTTAGGAAAGTGGTCTTTCCGCTATTGGACGGCCCTATCACGCTTAATATTTCATTGGCTTGAATTTCCAGATTCACTGCCTTTAATGCCTGAACAGCGCCAAACCAGATATTTAAATCATGCAGCTCTAACTTCACCATTTCTTTTTCTTCCTGAATTTATAACGGATGATTATTGCTACCAGGTTCATGAATAAAACCAAAACCAATAAGACTAAGGCAGTGCCATACCTTATCTTCTCATCTACATTCGGAACTTGTGTCGAGATCACATAGAGGTGATATGGCAAAGCCATCACCTGATCAAAGATAGAATGCGGCAGCTGCGGCAGGTAAAATGCCGCTACTGTAAAAAGGATAGGCGCGGTTTCACCGGCAGCACGTCCCAAGCCCAAAATAGTGCCGGTCAATATGCCCGGTATCGCGTTAGGTAAAACAATATGCCTGATAGTTTGCCACTTACTCGCTCCCAGTGAAAGGCTTACTTCACGAAATGATTGAGGTACGCTTTCTAATGCCTCGCGCGAAGCAGTAATGATTAACGGCAGGATCATGATCCCCAAGGTAAGCGAACCGGATAAAATTGACGCGCCGAACTTAAAGAAGATCACAAATAGAGCCAATCCGAAAAGCCCATAAACTACCGAAGGCACACCGGCCAAGTTCACAATTGCCAGCTTTACCATCCGGTTCAGGAAATTCTCTTTGGAATATTCGCTTAAATATATCGCGGCAAGCAGGCCTATAGGCAAAGCAAAGATAATCGCTCCCAAAACCAGGTACAATGTCCCCAAAATCGCCGGGAAAATCCCGCCGCCGCGCATCCCCTGCCGCGGGATGTCAGTTAGGAATTGCCAGTTTATCGCGGGCAAGCCCTTCTGGATAATAATGACGATTATCAAGCCGACAGGAATAACGATTAAGAGCGTAGCCAGGAATAAACAAAAAAAAGCGATATTTTGCGATCTTTTATAATTCTTCATTTTCTTTTATGTAGAAATAAATCCGCGGTGACATTAATGGCAAAACTAATCACAAACAAGACTATGCCGACGGCGAATAAAGCGAAGTAGTGTTCGCTTCCCACTACCGCCTCTCCCATTTCCGCGGCAATCGTAGCCGTAAGGGTGCGCACCGGCTGCAGGAAACTATGAGGTATTACCGCGGCGTTTCCCGTAATCATCATCACTGCCATGGTTTCACCGATTACCCTGCCTATACCCAACATTACCGCTGCCAGGATCCCGGAACTGGCTGCCGGAAGCATCACCCTCCATATTGTCTGCCAATGAGTAGCACCCAAAGCAAAAGCGCCTTCTTTATAGGTCTTGGGGACGGAATAAAGGGCGTCTTCGGCGATAGAAACTATCGTCGGCATTGCCATAAACGCCAGCATTATGGAACCGGACAGCGCGGTTAACCCTGTGGGAAGCCCAAACATACTCTTTACCCAGGGCACCAAAGTCACCATACCGATAAAACCTAAGACAACGCTGGGAATAGCCGCTAATAATTCTATTCCTGCCTTAAGGACCTCTTTTATCCTTTGCGGGGCTATCTCAGAGACATAAATGGCGCAGGCAACACCTATGGGTATAGAAATAATTGCCGCTCCTAAAGTAACCAGGAGCGAACCTAAAATCAAAGGCAGGATCCCTAATTGCGGAGGTTCCGAAATAGGATACCAGCTCTTGCCCATTAAAAAATTTAAAGGGGTGATGATCTTAAAAAGCGCCAGCCCCTCTTTAAGTAAAAACAGAAAGATCAAGAACACAAAAAAGATAGAAGCTAATCCGCAAATCAGGATCAACTTTTCAATAATGAACTCTTTGAACTTTCTCATCTTTTAATGGGTACGAAGTCTGTCGCAAGAACTATATCCTGCCCTTGGGCAGAAAGGGTATAATCCACGAATTTCTTAATCATTTCCTGAGGCGAACCATTAGTATAAAGAAATAACGGGCGTGATATCGGGTATTTGCCGCTGATGACGTTCTCTATCGCAGGAGCGACATATTCCGATTTTTCATCTTTAGCTACTGAAACCGGTTTTTGCTTCGGTGAAATATATCCCATGCCGTAGTAACCTATAGCCTGCGGATTGCCCGCTACTTCATCGGCAATAGCCTGCGAGGATGAAAGCATCAGTGCGCCGGGAGCAAACTCGTCTTTAGCATTAGGGTTATTTTTTCTTAAGACATGTTCTTTAAAATAAACGTGTGTCCCGGAATTAACTTCACGCGAAAGCAACACAATTTTTTTGTCTTCTCCCCCTACCTCTTTCCAGTTGGAGATTCTCCCGGTAAATATCCCTGCCAGCTGCTCCGTGGTTAACTTGCCTACCGGGTTTTTCGGGTTTACTACTACGGCAAGGCCGTCTAAAGCCACCTTGATTTCAAACGGCTCTATCCCCCTATTCTTTGCCAAGCCGATTTCTTTTTCTTTAATGTTTCTTGAGCTCATGGCGATATCGCAAGTGCCGCTGATAAGGCTGGACATCCCTGTCCCGGAGCCGCCCCCTGTTACTGCCACAAAATTTCCGGGGTTCTCCTGCATATATTTTTCAGCCCATGCCTGGGCCAAATTTACCATCGTATCCGAGCCTTTAATCTGTATTGAATTCTTATCTTTTGCCGCAAACGCACAAGTAGCGAACATGCCTACCAACAAAAGCAATCCCAGTCTTCTGAACATGCCTTTCTCCTTTTTTATGTAGTATGCTTATTTAAAAAGCCAATTTAAGCTTTGTGCCTAAAACATTGGCCTGGGTCCATGTGCTTTCAAATTTGCTGTAATTCTTGGTGCTCTGGAGCATATAGTACAACTCGCCTTTTAGGTTTTTAGTTATGTTAAGGCTAAAACCGGCAAAAAATCTATTCCGGTTAAAATCTGTCCCGTTAAAACGGATAAATGCCTCATCAGCAAGGTATGGCTGTATTTGGAGCTTAGTAAATTTCCACGGGCCCTTTACGGTTAATTTGTTCCGGTACCTCCCGGAATCCACCTGATTAAAGTTGAAGGTGCGGTATTCAAAGCGGCTGCGGGAGTCAAATTTAAAACCTGCCAGCTCCCAGAAAAGAGTAGCTATAAGATACGGATCATTTTCTACCTTGAATGATTTGTTCTTCAGTTCTCTTATATAACGGTATCCAATGCCGACATTAAAATGCTTATTCGGCGTGTAAATATAGCCTACGTCATAATGCTGGTAGTATAGATTGCTGGCATTATCTCCGAGCCGGAACTCCTGCTCAAAGACCAGCTTTGATTCTTTATTTAACTTCATCTCTTCAGCCACTGTATTCCAAACCTGGAAATCTCCGTCATCATAGGCATAGGCAGATGATGCTGCGCTTATCAAGAACGCAAAGAAAACTAATGATCTTATTTTGCTCATAATTTCTCCTTACTTTGTCGACATTGTATTACAATTTTGTTAAGTTCACGTTAAATCCATGTAAAATCTTTGTAAAGCGCTTTTTCTTCTGCCCTCACCTCCTTCATCTTAATCCCGGATGAAATGCCGGCTGTTGAATTCATTTACCCCTAATATCCTCATCATGGCCAAAGTATAGAATAATGGTATTAAATGCGCTTCAAAGGGAAGTAAAATGTGGGTTAAGTTTTAAGAGGGGGGTTTAAAGCTGTTATTTGTTACTTGGGGAAATGAAGAAGAATTTTGAACCCAGGCCTTCAGTGCTTTCTACTCCGACGCTGCCTTTGTGCAGTTCTACGATATGCTTTACTATAGAAAGGCCTAAACCCGTTCCCCCGAGTTCGCGCGAGCGCGCTTTGTCTACCCGGTAGAAACGTTCAAAAATGCGCGGGATATCCTTTGGGGGAATGCCGCTTCCGGAATCTTCAACAATAACTTTGATCTTATCATCCAGGTCTTGACTGTAAATTTTGACCAGGCCTTTTTGCTGGTTAAACTTAATAGCGTTATCAATCAGGTTGGTCAAAACCTGCTCTATCTTATCTTTATCCGCCTTAACCAAAAGGTGCTTGGGCAGATCATTAACGGGTTTGATCGCTTTTTTATTGCATTGCGATTCAAGCCCTAATAATACCTTATCCGTTAACTCCTTAAGGTTGACTTCTATAATCTCCTGTTTTATCTGGCGCGACTCAATGGCGGATAACGAAAGCAAATCCTCAATAAGATTGTTCAGGCGGTCGGCATGCTCCTGAATGATCTTTAAGAAATGGCCGCTATGTTCCTTGTCATCTAAAGCCCCCCCAAGAAGGGTCTCCACAAAACCCTTGATAGCGGTAAGCGGGGTCTTTAGTTCGTGAGATACATTAGCTACAAAATCACGGCGCATCGTCTCAAGCCTCCTGATCTCGGTAATATCATGGATAACGATAAGGCAACCGTCTACCGCATCTTTTCTGAATATGGGCGAGGCATTGATCTGGAATACTTTCTCTACCGGCCAGACTAAAGATATTTCTTGTGAGACAGAATCGCCCTTTTCCAAGACATTATTAATGACCTCGGAGATATCATTATTGCGGATAGCCTCTAGGAATAACTTGCCTTGCGTATCTTTAAGGCTGACTTGGAATATCTTCTCTACCGCGGGATTAATGGAAACTATCCGGCTTGACCTGTCTGCTACTATTACCCCCTCGATCATACTGTTAAAAACCGCCCCTATCTGCTGGTTTTGCGACTTGATCTCCCTGATCTTTTCTTCAATATCCTCGGCCATTTTATTCAAGGTAGCGGCGAGCTCGCCTATCTCATCCTTGGAATCATGCAGGATCCTGCGGGAGAATTCTCCTTGGGAATATTTACGCGAAACGCTGATAATCCTGTTTATCGGCCGCGTCACGCCTGAGGCTATCAAGGAACCTAAGAAAAAGGCAAAAACTAAAGCAAAGATCAAAGCAAGAAATATAGTCCTTCTGGTTGTAGATAGCATCCTGTCAACGCTATCAAGAGGAAGCGCTATTCTCAACGCGCCCATAACTACACCCTTATCCTTGATAGGCACGGCAACATAAAGCATATCTTTTTTTAGAACAGAGGAGCGATGTATATCTGTGCCTATGTTCCCTTCTAATGCCGCCTTTACCTCTAATCGTCCCAAGTGGCTCTCCATAGCAGGAACCTCTCCTAAGGGTTCCTGGGAATCAACCAGCACCCGCCCCCGGTTATTAATGAGAGTGATGCGGGATTGGATTTTAGCGCTTAGGTTCCTTGCTAAGGCGTCTAAATAAGAAAGGTCTCCCCTCTTAAAAGCGTCAATATTGAACTGGGCTTCGATAAGGCTGGCCTGGTTTATCAGGGAGGACTTTATTTCACGCAGAGAATTCTTTTCGAGGTTTCTATCTAATAAAAACGCGGCGAGGCTTAATGATAATACAACGATAAGGATATAAGAAAGGATTAATTTAAATTTAAAGCTCTTTCTAATCTGTCTCGAATCGATAGCCATAATTTTTAACGGTGACAATGCGCTTTGCTTCGCTTTTTAATTTCTTGCGCAGCGTCCTGATATGCACATCCACGGTACGGGTCTGTATTTCCATGGCATGGTCAAATCCCCAAATGCTATCCAAAAGATAGTCGCGCGACAACACTCTCCCTTTTGCCTTGGCAAGCGTCTTTAGAAGTTCAAATTCCTTTGATGTTAATTCCACAGGCTTGCTGCCTACGCTGACCTGGACTTTAGCGAAATCAATGGTGATGTTGCCGATCTCAAGCAGCTCGGGTAATTTATCTTTTTCTTTCGCGCGCCGTAAAACAGCCTTTACCCTGGCGATTAATTCACGCGGGCTGAATGGCTTGGTCACATAATCATCCGCCCCCATTTCCAGGCCTACTATTTTGTCGGCTTCCTGGGTCTTGGCAGTAAGCATAATTATGGGAATTGAGGCGGTATTAGCTTCTCTTTTGAGTGTTTTACACACCTCTAAGCCGCCTATCTCAGGAAGCATCAAATCTAAAATAATCAGGTCAGGGTGCTCTTTGTTGGCTAAATTTATCGCATCCTCTCCATCGCCTGCCGCAGCAGTCCTGAAGCCTTCCTTCTTTAAGTTGTAATCCAGCATCTTCACTATGTCTTTTTCGTCATCAACAATGAGGATCTTCTCTTTCATGTCTTATTTTCTCCCCTTGCAAATATTGACGCACACGCCGCAGATATATTGGTCTACCAAATGCTGTTTCTGGAACTCCTTTAATTTCTCAAAGCACTTAATGTGGTCAAACTCCAGCACATTTTCTTTTATTGCCCCTGACGGGCATATTCTAACACATAACTTACAGTTCCCGCAATCTTCTTTTGCCGCCTTATCAGTCTTTAAGGGCATATCCGTAAGTATTGAGGACAAGCGGAACTGACTGCCGAGTTCTTTATTTACCAAGAGGTTATTCCTGCCTATCCAGCCTAATCCTGCCAAGGCCCCCAGTTGTTTATGCGAAAGATGTGCTTTCTGTTTTTGCCAGTCCAAAATCTGGGAAGCTGGTATTGGCAAAGCAGCAAAACCCTGTTTCTGAATGTAGTTACAAGTTTTAATAGCGATCTGGTCTAATAAGTTATTCAATGCCCGGTAATGGTGGAAGTAAAGCCGCGTGGGTTGGCAGGTTATTTCCTGTAACAAGCTGCCGGAAAGCCTTACGCCTAAACATACCGCCTTATCCAGTTTCTTGAGCGCTGCTTCAGAGAGCAGGAAATCTTTCTTTATGCCTTCAATATCAGCTACGCCGAATAAATCTGCACCCTGCTCTTCGCAGAATTTCTTAAGGCTGGTATAATTTCTGCTTTTATCCATTTGCTCTTCTTAAATGTACCATCAATATCGAAATACCTGCGGGCGTCACCCCGGAAATACGCGATGCCTGCCCTAAGTTAATCGGCTTAAATTTATCCAGCTTCTCCCGTATCTCGCGGGAAAGCCCGGATATCTCTTTATAATCCAAATCCAAAGGAAGCCTTATTTTCTCTAAATTCTTAAAGCGCTCTACTTCTTTTAGCTGCCTTTGGATAAACCCGGAATATTTTACCTCTATTTCGACCTCGCGCCAAGCGAATTCCGGTATTTTAAGGTCTAAATGGTCCAATTCTTTTAATTTTTCCAATGTTATTTGAGGCCGTTTCATGATCTCTTCTAAAGAAACGGGCTTCTTTATTCCGGAGGTATGCATCTTAGCCAACTGCGCGTTTACCTCATTACTTGGTTTAAGGCGGTGGCTGCTTAAGAAGCCTATTCCTTTTCTTACCGCCGAGATCTTCTTCTCTGTCTCTAGATAATCTTTTTTATTCACTAACCCGGCATCAAAACCTATTTTTCTTAAACGCGCATCCGCGTTATCTTCACGCAGGATAAGCCGATACTCCACGCGCGAAGTAAACATCCGGTAAGGCTCATTTGTGCCTTTGGTAGTCAAATCATCGATCAACACTCCAATATAACCGGTAGAGCGGT